>Ga0181605_10000214_pt1 | contig 57975 bp, 53 predicted proteins | sample 041ome_11_FD_148676 | JGI IMG/M metagenome (GOLD analysis project Ga0181605, IMG submission 148676) | Coastal salt marsh microbial communities from the Groves Creek Marsh, Skidaway Island, Georgia - 041411US metaG (spades assembly) | ecosystem: Environmental > Aquatic > Marine > Intertidal zone...
TAGCCGCACTTAAAAGAGCCACTGCTTGGACGGCAAATTCTTCATCTCAAACCATCGTAACCAACGCCCGTCACGCGGATGCACTTCGTAGAACTAGCATGGCTTTGGACAAGAGCATTGAAGCTGTAGAACTCAGTATTCCTGGTGATTTGCTTGCACAGGACCTTAGATTGGCGCTGGATGGATTGGGTGAGATTACAGGTACTATTTCTACCGACGATCTATTAGCAAATATCTTCAGTAAGTTTTGTATCGGGAAGTAAAAAAACCCTTCCAAGCCAGGCTTGAAAGGGTTTCAACACAGTTAGTTTGAATTAATCAAACAGTCGCTTCTTCGAAGAAGCATTCCATCCCATAGATAGACCGAATCTATATGAGGTTCCGTCTTTTGGAGGGATGAAATATGCGTTGATTGGGAAGTTCATTTCCCCACTTTTAATTGTTTTACCCACCGAGAAGACAAGTGCCGTACTGACCCCATACACTCCCCGTGAATCTATTTGGCCGTTCATAGTTTTAGAAACATCCAAGGTTGGACCAAAGGCAAATTCCCATCCCGAATTATTGTTTCGTAAACCATTCAACAACGTAACATTTGGAATAAACCTGTTGGCTTCAAGACCGCTAATTAACGGAATAAACTCAGCCAAGGCCTGCCAATTACCCGTAGTGATGTAGGCCTTTTCGAATTGGTAACCAAACTGGGACATAATTGGTATCTGTTGATCAAAGCCACCTTCTGAGGCAGGGCGTGCTAAAATCTTTGCATTATTACCCGTTACAAATCCAAAACCCATACGTGGACCTTCAGCCACCAAAGTTCTATCAAACGGGTTGTTTAGAATGTTTTCATAATCATTTGCGACTGTGACACGACGCACCAATTCAGGATCGTTCTCAAGCCCCATCATATCTTTTAAGGTAAGCTCGGCCATCAGTAGGTCGTTATTTGGTACATCGACATAATTTCTATTGGCACTATTAACGAATGTGCCTTCTGCAACATTAAACAATCGAACGGTCGTACTTACTTTCTCTCCTAAAAGATTCATTGAGCCTGTTAGGACGTAATCTACATCCAACTTCTCCCCCAATTCCTTCAAACAAATACGCGAAAAACATCCCGTAAAATCAATACCATCGCGCTGTGAGATATATTCTACATCGTAATTATCAATGACCTCATAATTTTCCATGTTAATCATTTCCAAGGTCAACTTTTGAATGATCTGGTAGCGTTCTACTTCACTGTAGCCGCGTGTGTCAAAGTCTAGCACTGCGACTGAAGGCGTTTTTTGTGCGAATACTGCAGTAAACATTACTGCGAATACCAAGGTTAATTTGAATTTCATAACTAATTGTGTTTTGATTTGATGGCAAGGTGGTGAGTCGACTAGAGTTACTTCTTAGATAAAATTCTCTTTATATGTTTCTTTTAAGTCGATTTTCTGTGTTAAAAATGCCCAATTACCTTATTTTGTTTCACATATGAAACTTTTATTTCTGTTTTAGTTGAATCGACACGAACAATACCTTTGTCCGACATCTTAAAAAGCATGAAAAAAGACCTCCTCATCCCTGAAGTAAAGAATGTATTTATCGCTGCAATGGAGACCGTAGAAGCGGACGGTGCAAAGAATTGGTGGATCTACCTCATTAACGCTACATCAGGACCCCTAGAAAACATCATCGTGAACTCACGCGGCTACAGTGACTTGGATTCGAAAGGAGGCATTCAAACTGCGAGCATGCGAAAGAGCATCAAGGTGCTTCCAGCTCAAACGGCAGCCAAATTAGAGCCAATCATGCCTGAGGTATTCGAGCTCTTCAACGAATATTGGGTGAGTTTTTTCGAAAATGGTGAAATGAAAGATCGCAAATACATCTTTGGTCCCTACACCATAGACGCTAACTTCTGTGAATCCCTACCTATTTTACAAAAGCAAGGTGTGCTTATTCGATAAAATTACGAAGCACTAGGTGAACCTTCCCGTTTGCGCACTCCATGCCAAACAATCCATGCAAAGCTCGCATTGACAAGATAGAAGCAGTATTTCGCAACAAAGGCGATGTTTCCGAATAGGAGGTTTTGGTAAAGCTTGAGGATGTTGTAAACCTGCCAGCTTGCCCACGAATCTGCATACATGCGAGGCGTATTTAGAATTCCACTGTAAGTGATTCCTGTGATTACTGCCGTCACGGCAAATTTTGATGTGTTCTCTCCTAATGGCTCCTTCAAGAAATCGGTAAATCCGATGTAATTCAAAGCAGTACCAAGCAAAAATGCAATTGCTATGTTGACAAAATAAATTGTATCAATCTTACGTGGCACTCGGTCCTTTCTACGTTTCCAGTACCAGTATGAGATGCCTGCACCAGCAAATGAAACAGGATACGTCAAAAAGGCCGCCTCATTCCCTAAGAAATAATCCACGAAAGCAGAGTTTACCGACGTTACCAAGCCAATTAAATTGCCAATATTGTTTCGTTTAGTAACCAACCGGGTCACCATCATCGATCCAGCCGCACCTACGGTAGAGAAAATCCCAATCGGCAAACCCGCGCGCACTGTTTTATGGAAACCAAGTGCTACCGACACACCTATGACCAACGCAACACCTAGTAAATCCATCCATTTACTTTCGGTAATGCGCTGCAATTTTGATGTCGTGCTCATATCACTTAATGAGTGGCTAATGTAAGTTCTTTTCCATTTGAGAACAATTGAAAAAGCCGCCCTGCGGGCGGCTTTTATTTAGCGCTGTAAAATTATTTTATTCGGAGCTTTGGATGACCCTGCTCGTAATAAATACATTCCACTTGATAGTCCCTCAGGAAGTTCCACCTTTGAGGTCTCTATGGCAATTTTCGCGACCGTATTCCCTGCGACATCGGTGATGATTAAGGTCTCTCCTACTAATTCAATTGGTACATAAATAACACCTGCCGTAGGATTTGGATAAATAGGTCCCAACTCATTATTCTCATCAATTCCAACGGTAGTTATAGTGATGCAATCACTCCATTCCGTACAGTTCCCCTGAGTAACTTTCACTGCATAGCTTCCGTTAGCCTGAACCGGATACACATTCGTATTATAACCTGCGATATCTGTACTATCATCGCAGTTCACCCATTGAAAAGAGGCATTAGTTGCAGGAGAACTGAGCACAATACCATTTTGGTTGATCCGATTGTCAACGGTATCAATGGTGAGATCATAGGTGACGATGGAATCACAACCTGCTGATGCTCCAGTAGCTTGGTTGAAGGTCCAGGTATAGGTCCCGGTCGCATCCCAATAGCCACTGCTATCTGGAATCATATACTGACTACAGGCCGTTGCAACAACCGTATCATAAACTGTTTGACTTAAGTTTTGTCCATAGGTCCAATTCGAACTTGACCCACTTAGGTTAAAGTTTTGAAGAGTTCCATTATTCGAACCAGCATGGTCCGTTATTGTAGTATTCGAGGAATTACTTCCGTCCGCAACCCCATCATTCATTGTGTAGTACAAAACCAGATTACTCGATGGTGCGCAAATCTCACCGTTCATATGAGCTTGAATTTGGCTTTGGGTTAATGCGATGTTCCACAGGCGGAATTCATCGATATCTCCACCAAAATTATTCGCACCATCAATGCGGCGACCAATAACTACATTTCCTGCAGTGGTTGCCGGAGTTGACGTGAAATTTCCAGTTCCACAACTTACACCATCTACAAAGAGCTCAACGGTTTTCGTGGCACTAGGATTATAGACCGCGGCAACGTGATGCCAAAGGGAATCATTCACTGCGGTCGTTCCGCTCACCCCTGTACCTCCGATCTCTAAACGAATTGAATTTGCCCAGAGTAGATTGAATGTGAACCGCTTTCCAATCACGAAAGAACCCATATCCGCAATGACCTGCTGAACACCTCCACCCGTTCCTGGTATGCAATTTTCATCGGTTCGGATCCAAGCTTCAAAAGACCGGGCCCCATTGCCTTGAATACTCGATTTTGTGGTACTTACATAATCATCGGTACCATCGAAATGAAGGGCATTATTGCTTTGACTTTTAGCCGATAAACCATAAAAAAGTGCGGCCAGGAGTAAAATTCGTTTCATTGCGCTGTGATTTAAGTCCTACCAATTTATCACATTTGTGCTCATGTCAGACATCATTACAAAAACAATCTCCTTCGTTCAACAAACGCTTGAAAACGCTGAAGGTGGACACGATTGGTTTCATATTGAGCGCGTTTGGAAGAACGCAAAGCTCATCTCAACAAAGGAAGCATGTGACCTCGAATTGGTCGAGCTCGCGGCCCTACTCCATGACATCGCAGATTCGAAATTTCATGGAGGTGATGAGGAAATCGGACCCAAGACCGCTGCCGCGTGGCTGCGTTCCCAAAACTATCCTCAAGAGCGCAACGACCGAATTACATCAATCATTCGAGCGATTAGTTTTAAGGGCGGAAAGAATGAGCACAAAGACCATAGCATAGAATTTAAGGTGGTTCAAGACGCGGACCGATTAGATGCCATCGGCGCAATCGGCATCGCACGCACGTTCAACTATGGTGGATTTAAAAATCGGCCCCTCTACAACCCCGAGATACCCGCCAACCTCAATCTGAGTAAGGAAGAATATAAAAATAACCCAGGTCCTACGATCAATCATTTTTATGAAAAACTCCTTCTTCTCAAGGATTTAATGAATACCGCCACTGGAAGAAGAATAGCTCAAGAACGCCATGAATTCATGGAAACTTTCTTGAGCCAATTCTTTCAGGAATGGAATGGAGAAAAATAAAGTTGATGTACCTTTAAAACACAATCCTAAACCCCATCGAATGACTTTCAGAATCATCCACAGATACCTTGGCTATTTCCTCGCTGGAATTATGATGATTTATGCCGTATCTGGCATTACACTCATCTTTAGAAATACAGATACGTTCAAGCGAGATGTCCTAAAAGAGATCACCGTTGAACCGGGCTTGAACGAAGAATCCTTGGGACGTGCCTTGAGAATTCGCGACCTTGCAGTTATTGACAACGACGGCACCATGGTTGTTTTCGAACAAGGCGTCTACAATTCCGAAACGGGAGAAGCAAAGTTTACTGCGAAGGAACTGCCCGGTTGGTTGGATAAGCTCACGCACCTGCACAAGGCGACCACGAACGACCCGTTGTATTACTTCAATATTTTCTTCGGTCTTTCGGTCTTATTTTTTTCCGTCTCCGCGTTCTTCATGTTTGCCAGAAATTCTTCCATAATGAAGAAGGGACTTCTATTTACTCTCGGGGGGATTATTCTTGCCATCATTATGTTAATGGTATAACAATGAAGGAAGATAAATTCAGTTACAGACAAGCGCTCGTCATGGGCGGAGGAATGATGACAGGCCTTGGGGTAGGATTTTTCTTGCTGCCGAGCATGGGGGGATTAGCCTTCATCGGTAGCCTGATGGCCGGGATTGGTTTGGGATTACTATTTAGCGCAATCATAAAATAATGAGACTTATACTTTTCTTCATACTGAACTTTGGCGCCTTAGCCCTAGGCAGCTATTTAATGGGCGAAGGCCCGTTGGGATCTTGGTACACCAACTTGAATAAAGCGCCATGGACTCCTCCTGGATGGGTATTTGGCGCCTCTTGGACGCTAATCATGGTTTGCTTAAGCCTGTTCATGAATAAAGCAGTGCAGGTGGAAAGTTTACGCAATACCATTTTGTGGATATATGCCGTTCAACTTGTGTTCAATATCGCATGGAATCCGCTGTTCTTTGACCTCCATTGGATGGGATGGGCTTTAGTGGAGATCATTATTCTTGTATTCATCGTGGGTGCGATGGCACTTATCGCGAAACCTCACCTGCCGAAAGTGACTTGGTTGCTCACTCCTTATGTGGTGTGGTTATGTATTGCCATTACCCTAAACGCGTACGCCTTGCAGAATAATTAATGGCGTTGCATTAGCTTGATGTTTCGGAATTGAACCCGGCCTTTCCAGGCTTGCAGAGCAATTTTTCCACGTCTCGATTTCCCAAATTCAGGGTATTCAGCAAATTTTGAATTGGCAACTGCATTTCTCCATTCTTGCGTACTCAAATCCATTTCCGCCGTCTGGACCTCATTTAGAAAAAAGGTAATCAGGTTATCGTTCACAACAATGCGTGTCCGATTCCAGTCGCCCTGGTTGTAGGGAACAGAATCTGGTAATGCTTGAAAGCCATAGAAGGCCCCGCTCATTCTCGTGAGGTCGCCATAGTTGTGGTTGGTGGTGTCCGAGTGATCTAAAATCTGGTACTCTACCCCACTCATCCAAGGAGCCGCAAGAGATTCTGCTTCGACCACTTGTAGGAAAATCCCACTATTACCACCGCTATCTACCTTCCATTCGCAATTCAGTGTATACGAGCCTTCAAAAGAAAAATCGGTAACCAAATCGCCGTATTCCCCCTCATGTTCCGGATCGCAAGTCAACAATCCATCCTCTACAAACCAAATAGACGGCACATCCCCTTCATTGTACAAATGCCAACCACTGAGGTCCTCCCCATTAAAGAGTGATTTAGTTGGATTTTTTTCGGGTGCATTACAAGCAAGTAATACCACGAAAACCGAAAGGGTCAAGTATTTCATTTGGCTTAGGCTTTCGTTAAAATTACATGATTTGTCCCTGTAATGCTACTAAACAATCCGATTCTGTAAGTTAACTTCGATGTTTTGTGGGTTAAATATGAGATTTCAGAGAAAGGTTCTTGTTTTCATTTTGGTGACCATTTGTATTCCACTTCTACTTATGAAAGGATGCCAAAGTTTGACGCGTACCATTTATTGGTCCATGGATTGTGACCAATTCAACATTGACCACATCGAGGTGCGCACAGGCATCAATATCCCCAAGGTCTCGACGCTACACTGTTCGCTGAGCTCGACCCAACGCTTGGTTGACTTCAACGTACATCTCGACGATGAGGAATTGCATAGCTATGCAGACAAACATTTTACCTACCAAGATTCTTTGCATTCTGCCGAAGGCGTCCGTGAACATCACCGCTGGTTTGCTACCTTAGACACTGCAAATCGCATTTTGCATTTCGAACTTCAATACCTCGAGCCATGAGTCAAGATTTTGAGCAACATTATGTAAATCGATCCAATTGGATTCGTGCCGCGGTGCTCGGTGCCAATGATGGAATTCTTAGCGTTAGTAGCATTGTGGTTGGTGTTGCCTCGGCAAGTTCAACGAAGGATCCCGTAATCATCGCAGGGCTTGCAGGCCTTGTTGCCGGCGCACTTAGTATGGCCGCAGGAGAATACGTGAGTGTAAGTTCCCAAGCAGATATTGAACATGCCGACCTGGAACGCGAGGCGCGCGAGCTGGAGGAAATGCCGGAGTTAGAAGAAAAAGAATTGGCAAAAATCTACGAACGTCGTGGCTTAAAACCTGAGACTGCTGCAGAGGTGGCGCGCCAATTACATGAACACAATGCGCTTGAAGCGCATGCCCGGGATGAACTTGGAATTAACGAAATGACATCGGCAAATCCCCTCGAAGCAGCAGGGGCAAGCGCACTAAGCTTTATGCTCGGAGGGGGCCTCCCCTTTGCGTTAATCTTCATGTTTCCCTTGAAGCATCTGTTTTGGACTGAATACCTGTTCAGTGTTTCTTTTCTTGCCCTACTCGGGGGAGTAAGCGCGTATTTAGGGGGTTCAAGTGTTTCAAAAGCAATTGGTCGCATCACCATATGGAGCACCCTTATTATGGCCATAAGTACTGCCATAGGACAATGGATCAACATGCCCGGAATATGAGTACTCTAGCGGCAAACATTCAATTCATTCCTTTATCCGATTCGAATCCAATGGCTCGCGTGGATGAGGCCATCTCGCTGATCCAATCCTCCGGCCTGGCTTATGAAGTAGGTCCTTTTGGCACAAGTGTTGAAGGACCAATTGACAGGGTGAATGCGCTCATTTTAGCCTTACAAAAATTGGACAATACCCAAGAATTCTTATTGAATGTCCAATACCATGTCGGTGACAAACGCCTGTCCAATTCAGATAAGGTGGCTAAGTTCAGATAGGTCGCTTCCATCGTGAGCATGTGCGCCCTATATTTGCGCCCACAATTGTGATTCAAACCGCAAATACACTCTGAATTATGTCAAAAATTCTGTACACCAAAACAGACGAAGCACCAGCATTAGCAACCTATAGCTTCCTACCAATTGTTAAAGCCTTCACCGCAAAGGCAGGTATTGAAGTTGAGACACGTGATATTAGTTTGGCAGGACGCATTTTGGCGACCTTCAATGACTTTCTCACTGAAGATCAGCGTGTAGACGATGCATTGTCAGAACTTGGAGAATTGGCAAAAACTCCGGAAGCCAACATCATTAAACTTCCCAACATTAGTGCCTCTATCCCGCAACTAAAGTCGGCAATCGCTGAATTACAAGCTGCAGGATTTGCGGTTCCCTCCTATCCCGCAGAGCCAAAAAATGACGAGGAAATGGCCATCAAAGGCCGTTACGATAAAATCAAAGGATCGGCTGTGAACCCTGTACTCCGCGAAGGTAACAGTGACCGCCGTGCCCCTAAAGCCGTAAAGAACTATGCTAAAAAGCACCCGCACAGCATGGGCGAATGGACCGCTGATAGCAAGAGCCATGTAAGCAGCATGACAACGGGCGATTTTTACGGTTCAGAAGTAAGCACAACCATCGCTGCACCTTGCGCAGCAGATATCGTATTCACTGCAGAAGACGGTGCAACAAAAACACTCAAATCTGGCATTGCGTTGCAAGCCGGTGAAGTGATCGATGCTTCTTCAATCAGCATGAGTGCACTTAAGTCTTTCTTGGCTGAGCAAATCAACGACGCTAAAGAGCAAGGAGTTTTGTTCTCCCTGCACATGAAAGCAACAATGATGAAGGTCAGTGACCCGATTCTTTTCGGTGCTGCTGTTGAAGTTTACTTCGCTGAGGTATTCGAGAAATACGCAGAAACCTTCAATGACTTGGGGGTTGATGTTCGCAATGGTCTAGGCGATGTGTACGCGAAAATCGCTACCCTGCCTGCAGACCAGCGCAATGAAATCGAAGCTGCCCTTGCTACGGCGATTGAAAATGGACCAGATTTGGCCATGGTCAATAGCGACAAAGGCATTACCAACCTGCACGTTCCTTCAGATGTGATCATCGACGCTTCTATGCCAGCCATGATACGTACATCAGGACGCATGTGGGATAAAGATGGTAAACCACGAGATACGAAGGCAGTCATTCCAGACCGCTCCTACAGCGGAATTTACCAGGCAACTATAGACTTTTGTAAGGATAATGGAGCCCTTGACCCTACGACCATGGGCAGCGTCAGCAACGTAGGATTGATGGCTCAAAAAGCCGAGGAATATGGTTCTCACGACAAGACCTTCCAGCTCGATGCAAATGGCCGCGTAGATGTTATGATCGACGGTAAGGCTGTTTTGACTCAAGCGGTTGAGGCTGGCGATATTTTCCGCATGTGCCAAGTAAAAGATGCCCCTATCAAGGATTGGGTTGGCTTGGCAGTACGCCGCGCTCGTGCCACTGAAACACCTGCAGTATTCTGGTTGGACGAAAATCGCGCACACGATCGTGAACTCATTAAGAAAGTAGAAGCGTACTTGCCGGACTACGATGCTGAAGGTCTAGATATCTTTATTATGTCACCAATCGAAGCAACCACGTTTAGCTTGGAGCGTATCGTTCAGGGATTGGATACCATCTCTGTAACGGGCAACGTATTGCGCGATTACTTGACCGACCTCTTCCCTATCCTTGAGGTAGGTACTTCAGCCAAAATGTTATCCATAGTGCCGTTAATGAACGGTGGTGGTTTGTTCGAAACAGGTGCCGGTGGTTCTGCACCAAAGCACGTAGAACAGCTTACAGGTGAAAATTACTTGCGTTGGGACAGCCTGGGTGAGTTTCTTGCTCTGGGTGTGAGCTTGGAGCACTTCGCTGAAAAAGACGGCAACACCAAAGCAGCAGTGCTATCACGCACCTTGGACGATGCAACCTCTAAGTTTTTGGAGAATGACAAGAGCCCAACGCGTCGCCTAGGCGGCATCGACAACCGCGGCTCTCATTTCTATTTGGCCATGTACTGGGCGAAGGAATTGGCCAATCAAAATGACGATGCTGACCTAAAAGCCACCTTTGCACCACTGGCAGAAGCTTTGAGCAGCAACGAAACCACCATCGTTGAAGAGCTTATCGCCGTGCAAGGTAAACCAGCAGATATCGGCGGGTATTACTTCATGAACGACGCCTTGGCCAGCGCCATCATGCGTCCTTCTACTACCCTAAACAACGCCATTGATTCTTTCTAAATCTACTGGCGAAAAATTTGAATACAAGAACCCCCCGGGCGCTCCGCGCCCGGGGGGTTCTTTTTGGTCTATAAAATTTTGGCCTTAACGCTGCTTTGCAAACGCAAAAGTGAAAGGAATATGAAGGCGCTTGGCCCAACTTTTCTCATCGTGTGCCGCACCTGGAAACTTCTGCGTTGTCCAATTCTTCTCTGACTCGAAACCATTATTCAGCAGAACCTCATTAATCTGGTTTTGGAACGGCTCATACATCCCATCCAAGGTCTCCGTACCGTAGTCAAAGTAAATCTTACCTACGCGTTCCGGACGAAGGTATTCCGCTACATATGCTTCAAAAGCATTGGGAATCTCCTCATTCGGAGCGAAGCCCCCGGGCCAATGCGTACTCATGCACAATGCAGTACCAAAAACTTCCGGGTATTCCCCTATGGCATACATGCTCATTAATCCACCCATGGAGCTTCCTGCTACAGCCGTGGCACTTTTATCCGTATACACCGCAAACGTCGAATCTACGAGCGGCTTCACACCCTCGACCATGTATTGTAAATACTTGTCGCTTTGTACGGGGAACGTAGAATCGGACCCATAGCGCATGGCGATATCTGCCATGGTAGAATCTGAGAATTTACTTTTCAGGGTATTGAAAGGCTTCTGCGGAAAGTATTCAAAGTTGCGCATCATACCTCCATTGTGTAATCCTACAACGATGGTTGGCAAAATGGTTTTTGCAGCAATGAGGCTATCCAAAACCTCGTCAACGCGCCATTCCTGGTGGTTCCAAGTCACCTTCGCATCAAAGAGCATCTGCGCATCATACATGTATAACACCGCATGCTTTCGTTTTCCGTCATAGGTGCGAGGCAACCAGATATCCAACGGACGTGCACTCAACCATGGTGTGGCATGAGCGGAATCCAAGCGCAATAGTGTACCGGAGCTAACCCCAGAGATCGTATCCCATTGCACACCAGCATTCGCGGGAGCAGCCCCGTTGCTCGTGCAACTTGCGACTAAAAGCGCAATCCCAATACTCAAGATCAGTCCTCGCATCTTTACTTCAAATCAAAAATGTAGGATCCCATTGGCGAAAGCGTTAACGTAGCACCAAGTGTTACCTCCTCTCCTGTCCAAACATCCGTGGCCGTGGTGAATCCTTCGAGGCCCTGTTGGAATCGGTCCAAACCAAGTGCCACTTCCTCATCATTGCGGTTCAACACAATCATCTTGTGCTCATCCCCGAACCATTTGAAGTACACATATACCTCGCCAAGCGGGATGTAGTGTAGCATTTCACCCATATTCAATGCGCACGAGCCACGACGCAAATGTGCCAAATCCGCAATATACTGCTGCGCTTCCTGCTGTTGCTCAGTCAGTCCTTCACCCGTAAATGCATTCACAGCATCGCCTTCCCAACCGCCAGGAAAATCTGATCGAATCACACCATGATCTTCCGTTCCTGGGTTAGCCATCAAGATTTCCGTACCGTAATAGAACTGCAATGTTCCACGAGTCGTAAAAAACAAGGTCATTGCCATCTTCCACTTGTCGTAATCTTCGTCAAGACGTGTGTAAATACGGCTCATGTCGTGATTATCCGGGAAAATCATAATGTTGTTGAGATCGCCGTACATGTAATCATTGGCCAAGCTTTCGTAAATCTTAGTCATACTGCTGCGCCAAGTAGCTTCGCCCATCAAACCGTCCACTACAGCACTCTGCAATGGGAAGTCCATCACACTCGGTAGATAGGTGGTGTAATCGTCCATCTTAGCTGTACCCGCTTGCCAATAGCTGATCAACGATGGATCACTGACCCATTCCTCACCAACAATATTGAAGTTCGGGTACTCGTCCAAAATAGCCTTGGTCCAATCCGCCAAGAATTGCTTATCCGGATAAGGCCACGTATCCATGCGAATGCCGTGAAGTCCTAAATATTCCACCCACCAGATGGAGTTTTGAATAAGGTATCGGGCCAATTTCTCGTTGCGCTGGTTCAAATCCGGCATTGTCTCCACAAACCATCCATCAGTGAATTGCTTGCGGTCTACCTCTGCCCCATGCGGATCAAATCGGCTGACTTTCATATGATTCGTCTGTGTAAACGCGGGCCATTGGTTCACCCAATCCGCACTCGGCAAATCGGACATCCATGGATGCAAAGACCCGATGTGATTGGCAACTTGGTCCATAATAATCCCAATACCTTTCTCCTTCGCCTTTTCTGCCAATTCCTTGTATTGCTCATTCGATCCGTATCTGGGATCCACATTGTACAAATCCGTCATGGCATATCCATGATAGCTGTAGGTCTCCATATTGTTCTCAAGCACAGGATTCAGCCATAAGCTAGAGATTCCCATTTTCTCAAAGTAATCCAAGCTTTCGATGATACCTTTCAAGTCGCCACCGTGTCTTCCACCAATGAAATCGCGGTTTGGCCCTTCCAACATTCCCTTTACTCGGTCATTTGAAGGGTCGCCATTTCTGAAACGATCTGGAGTGATGAGGTAAATGAAATCCGCCGAGCTAAAACCTTTGCGCTTTGCAGATCCAGCTTCACGCTCAAAAATCTCAATGGACAAGGTGCCCTTTTGACGGCCTTTTTTGTCTTTAAACAGTAATTGATGCGTACCAATGCGCGTATCATCAGGAATTTCAACCTCGACAAAAAGGTAATTCGGGCTCTCCAATGCTGACGAAGAAATAACCTTTAATTCCTTACCCACCGCGGTGAGTTCAGAAATGTCTTTACCATAGACCATGAATTCAACGCTCTGCATTTGCATACCACGCCACCATGAGGATGGTTCAATTTTTTCCAATTTTTGGGCCTGGAGCGCCACAGACAAAATAAGAGTGAGTACGACGAAAATCTTTTTCATGTTCAAAAATTTGAAGGTTGAAGTTACAATCAACCCCCTTATTATCCTTGCATTTGTTAAGTAGCCCTTAGTTTTGCATAAAACTTGAGCAAATGGCTAAATTGAAATTACAAGCGGAAGTGCTGAACGCACTAGAGCACAATGAAATGCTGCCATTCTCGGATGCTCAACGCAAGATGGTTGGTTCCATCAAAAGCGGACAAAATCACTGGTTGATTCATGAAAATGAACGAGAGCTGCGTATCGCTACCGTTGCAACCATTGTTCATGATCTTAAACAGAGCTTCGAGGACGTTGCACGTGCGCTCATTTTGGTTCCAACCTCTGAAATTGCAGATGAGTATGCTGAACTGTTCGAAGCACTTGGCAAGCATACCGATCTACGTGTTTGGACCGCATATGAAGGACCAAAAATTCTTCAACAAAAGGAGGATATTTATTTTGGTGCAGATGTAGTCATTGCTACCCCTAAGCGTTTAAACGATTTGCTCAATATCGAAGGATTTAATAGTGCCTCGGTACAAAGCTTGATCTTGGACACCACAGACCAATTATTGAAAGTTGGAAATACCGCATTCACTCAGCGTATAAGCGACAGTATTCCTCCTAAACAAAGAATCGCATTGAGTCGAGATACGGAACGCGGCATAGGAAACTACATGAGCGTGTACTGCTTTCCCTATGAGAAAACTAGCTTAATCTCGCCGCAATAGAGAAATCACGAGTATCTGGCCAATAACCAGAATCACGTGCAGGATTCTTCGTTGCTGATTTAAGTAACGAATCATTCCACCAATTGCTGGCCTCTTGAATCAGTGCATCACCGTCCTTCATATGAAGCGGCTCTTCTCGCACATCAATGTAGGCGTTAATGCGCCACTCTGAACAAACCGCCCACAGATGCTTGATAAAGCTCACTCCTGGAGGAAATCCTGTTTTAGCCGAATCGAAATGTAAACTCCATTGATAAATGTTAAAACCGCGTTGGGCACTTTCATAGAACATCGCTGGTTTCAAGGGCAACAGTAAAGGGCCTTCTCCAGATGTCCCCTCCGGGAACAACACTACAGTTTGTCCTTCTTCAACGGCATCAAGAATATCTTGTCGTGTTTGAGTTCGACTTTCCTTGCTTTCACGCTTCACCCAAATCACTCCTAATGCTTGTGCAGCCCAGCCTATCAATGGCCAGGATTTTACCTCCTTCTTACCAACAATTGTAAACAACTCAGAGGTCGGAATGAATAACACATCTAAATAAGAACGATGATTTGCCATGATGATGCCAGGACCTATGTTTTTGAACTTTGGTCCATGTACACGAACGCCTACAGCCCACAAGAGGGCCCATCGAATGGCCATGAAAATGCGATGTGCAGCTCTTCGGCCTGCGAATGGATACATTGCCGCTAGAAGCAAAATCCCTAGCAGAATGATTACAAAAATCAGCGCAACGCGTATTGTTCCAAGTATATATTTCATAGTGTGAAGCTAATTTAATGTTTAGAACAGAATAGCCTCTGAATTGTGCAAAAATCAAACATATTCATCCGTTAGTGGACAGACGAACTTGATCTTAAACCTAATTGATTCAGAAATGAACCATTAAAAATTCCATCGATCCGTAAATGTGTCCTTAAAGTCCATACCAAACTTTACTCGGAAGCCTGGGTGAATATCCAGCGGCAAAACCGAATAATACAAACCTAGACGTGTTGGAGCATCCCACATCTTAAACTTTCGTTCCAACCCCGCATAGGATTCTATATGCATGAGTTTGTTAGATGGTATCGTGAGCATAGCCCCGCCAATGGCCGTGCTTAGCTTTAATCTCCTAATGATTGGAATCCTTTGAAGGAAGAAGCCTTCGAAATGATGAATTCCATTCACCATAACAAATGGTTCTGGACTCGCAAAAGTCTCAGGCAAAGACTGAAATGTGTATAACGGATGCGTAAATAGGAAGAAATCACCGCCCCTAAACCACTTATATTCAATGAATCGGACGGTGCTTGGGTCGTTTAGAAATCCCCCAGATGATACCAAATAGTTACTAAATCCGAATGTCCCATGATTCAAGTAATCCTCAACTATGAACTCATATTTGCTGTAGCGGACATCCGAGTTTAAAAAGCCCGGTATCCCCTGCTTGAGTACGATTCGAAAATCGGGCCAACGACTACTTAAGACTATTTTATGCCTCCCTTTCAGATAATAGCGTTGAAAGGGACGAATGAGAACTTCCAGGCCAACTTGCCCCACCGTATACGTTTCAAAAGGTGCTGGCGGTGCCAAAGAATTAAAAAAATCGCCCCCAAGGTCCAATTCTTCTATGCTTTCGCGCTTACTGTATTCAAATCCTATGCGCGTGTAAAAGCCATTAAACCACTCGAATCGATGATAGGCTTCAGCATAAGTTTTTTCGATATAGTTACTTCTACTAAAGATCCCCGTTAGGTCAATACTTTGAGTAATCTGTTGGTAATCGTTTCCAAATTTCAGGTTCCATGAAGCATTTCGCAAGGGGGCATAGATGTAATTTAAATCTAGAGAGCCCTTCAAATCTTGATTTCTAAGGCCATAGTTTAGACGACTTGTAGCACTGAATTGCTCACCCGACTTAAAACGTTTGGTCCCGTAGGCCAAAGGTGTCCATCGCGTACCCCCGACACCGAAGTAGTTGATTTGACTCAGCAAAGGACTGTAGTAAAACTGTGTACCCTTACTACGCTTACGGTAACCAATTCCGCTGACGAGCGGTTCATACCAATGAAAGGCATTGTATTCTGCATCAGCACTATCCAAGTATTCATCGGAATTCAAGTAGCGTATTATGCTATCCTGGCGACTAGTCCATTGATCAAGCTTATCATCTTTTGGTCTGTATTGTGCCCAAAATTCGGGTCCTTGAACTTGCTGTTCAGGTATGACTCCAATCAATGTTTTACTCGGCTTAGGTCGAGTCGGACATTCATTAATACTGATCACCTTTACTTCGAGTGTCTTTGAGCCATTGCCATAGGTAAATTTCTGATTCGAAATGTATTGAGCGATGCCGGTCCCATAGGTTTGCTCGACATCTATAGCTCCAACCATACCTGAGAATTCATCAACACGAAGCGCCTCTATATCCACTTTCATTTGTCCTGTCCATCCGACACGATTCTCTTTCGGCTTGAAATATAAAATTGCATGTGCCGACGTATCACTTTTCCACTCGGATAGAATAGTGAATGAATAATTCGACCAAGCTTGACGCTCAAATAACCCTATGATGGGGATTGACGCTATTGAGGCATCATTGATTCGGTCAAAGGGATAAAAATTACTGCGATCGAATCGACTGTAGGGATAGGTATTGAAAAGTCCGATTTCTCCACCTTTACTAAAGTCAAATTGCGTATTGAACGAAAATGAGGCATTTGCTTGAACGGATCGACCAAAATCTGCCTGTTGCTCCTGATAGTCTTTTAAGGCGCTAATCTCTTGATAAACTAAAGTTGGTTCAAAGTAAATATTAGACAACACCTCGAAATCGACAGCTCCCTTGGCATCGTACTGACGCATGTACACTGAAGCATTTGCTGGCTTATATTCTTTTTGAATCGGCCATTTTTGCATTAAACTTTCCCACAAGATGAACGCTGGGTCCTCCTCGTAGATAATCGTTACCGAATTTAACAGAACGGACGTATCAGAAACCTGCGCACTTACGTTTGAAGCACCAAAAAGGCCCAAGAAGATTAGAAGGTGGCAAAAATGTTTCATCGTGTCCAAAAATACGACACAGACCTAGTATTGTGCTTTACCTGTTTTATCAAATGCTCGATACAAACTCGCACGACTCACTCCGATATATTGCGCTAAGGTTACTCGATCGAGAACTTTGTATATATCCCCTCTCTGTTCTCGAACCCAATCAATTTTATCCTGGGTGTTAGGCATTCTGAGCATCAAGAGTCTAGACCTTCTATTTCGCTGAATTTCAGCAGTTCCACTTAGGTACAACTGAATAACCGCGGGGTATTTTGCTCTTAACTCATTAAACTTTTCGATTTCCAACGCTACAATACTTACATCAGAATATGCCTTGAAATAATGCTGCGGGCGCTGGTTAAAAAACAATGAATCTTCATTTACAAAAATTGAACCTGCAGGAATGAAATTGAAGAGTTGATCCTCCGATTGGAATTTATTCTTATATAGTTCCTTTAGGTAGCCTTTGTGAAGAAACCAAAAGTCTTTGTTTGGAGGAGACAACTCTGTTATCACTTCTCCTTTTTTCTTTACAATTGGTTCTTGAAATGCCTGCGCGATTGCAATACAAGCAGGCTCCATATCTTTTGTGTAAGCAGGTAATTCTTGGAAGAATTGGAGGATCAATTTTCTAAAATCACTTTTCATTCTCTATTTGTTTAAGTGACCGAAACAGTGATGCACGGGATATACCTAAATAATCAGCGAGCTCTTTGCGAGGGATAATATTTAGCAAATCAGGGAATTGCTCCAGTGCAGCATTAATACGATGTATACCCTGAGATTGTAACATCTCATAAGTTGTATTTCTATATTCCGTCATGCTTAATTCAATCAATCCCGTTAACAATGTGGAACCGACAATGCTGCCTTGGAGGTAGCTCATGAGTATATTCGCTGAGATAGAAGCCACCCGCCCTTCTACCAAACATTTAGCATAGGTCGCAGGAGGAGCTGAGTACAGGATCATATCTTCAGAAAATGCAAATTTATTTTGACGATAAAATCGTATCAGTTGGGCTTTTCGCCCATTGACTAAGTACTCTCCGAAAGCACCTGATAGAATAAAATTTAACTGCGAATTGGAGCTATTGAGATGCCAGAGGTCCTCCCCAATGTCAAACGATTTTATAATGAATGAACGGGAAAGCTGCTCAAGATCATTGTGATCATTTTCATTTTCTGGTCTTACATAGTTTTGCAATCCCTGAAAAATAATCGCATGGTCTTTAGTCAAAGACATGGAGTAGTTGGGTTTAAAAGTTTGGTCATTCTAATGTAGAAAAACTTATTCAGATTGTATGCCTTGAGGTTATAAAAAATCTCATTTGCGACACTAGTGGAATTCCAGTAATTTTCTCAACAATAACGTGTTGATAAATAATAAGTTATGTCATAATTCATTTTCGTAACTTCTACGCAGTGTTAATACATAATGACAGTTCTATGAAAAAGGTATGTAGTATTAACCAAGCCATAAAACTGTTCAAAGGCGACCTGCATAAGGTGAGACAGTATTGCAAGGAAAGAGGAATTTCGATTTCAGAAAAAGCACTAACAGCGCGATTGAAATCCTTGTAAAAAAGTCTAAGGCCGCATTTTGCGGCCTTATTTTTGTCCTAACTTTCCCGTGAAGAAATTTATTTCCATGAAGCACCTATTTGTAATCACTTCAGCCCTATTTCTGCTTACCTCCTGTGCTAGCCCAAAGCGCAGCTTGTACGATACAGCCGGTTCGATGTATGGTCAAGAATGGACCTATCTTGGAACGATACTTGTGTATCCCGACGTCATCTATAGTGACAAAATAACCGCGGCTGATAAAACTCGAGAATTAGTTCTTCATGATGGTCTAATCACCTATGATAAAATGCTTTTCGAAGCTCGGAAACAGTATGGTGATTCAGTAACAATCGCAAACATTCGCGTCTATACAGAAGAATTCAAAACACAATGGTTTGGAAAAAATGCAGAGGTCCAAGCACTTGTTGATGTAATCTATGTGACAAAATAAAGTCCTTTCTATGAAGGATTTTGACCAATATATTTCTTCGAACAATCTCCATGCATTAATTGCTGAGGGCGAGCACGAGCAGCAAGATTTTAAGTACAAAATATCTGATGCACGGAAGATCGCACGCACACTCAGCGCATTTTCAAATACTTCTGGAGGAAAGCTTCTTGTAGGAGTGCGAGACAATGGAGTTATAGCCGGAGTAAAAGATGAAGATGATATCTACCTTTTAGAAAGTGCGGCCAGAGTCTTTTCTATTCCAGAAATTGAACTCGTTGTAAAAGCACATGCTATCGAAGGGAAATTGGTTTGGGAGGTTGATGTACCCGAAGGATTGAAGAAACCGTACAAAGTCGACGAGGTGGAAGGACACAAGTCCTACATAAGAATGCATGACCAAAATATGATTGCAAATGCAGTTTTGGTCGAAATGTGGCGTCAAGAGCAAAGCAATGACAGCAAAAGGCCAGTGCAGTTTTCCGAGCGCGAACAACGTCTCATTCAGTATTTAAAGGACTACGAGAGGATCAGCACGAGTAAAGCTGCAAAACTGATGCAATGTCCACGAAATAAGGCCGTAAATACGTTGGCCCGATTAATACGTTGGGAAGTTATTGACTGGGATATTGAAGAAGGTCAATTTTACTGCACACTACTCTAAAGGTATTGATGCGGATTTGGTACCGTACGTAAGGCCCAATTGATAAGGGTATCCAGTTCATCTTCTTCACTTAGGCCTCTTGGAATCCCGGCCTGTTGCATTCCCAACGTCAAATGATGCAGCACAATTCCGCAACTTACAGAAACATTAAAGCTTTCCACGAATCCTTTCATAGGAATGTAAATGAGTTCATCCGCCATGGATTGTATTTCACTTGAAGCTCCCTCCTGCTCATTTCCAAAAAGTATGGTTGCGGGTATACTGGCGTCAATTTCATGCAAAGGTTTTGCAGAGGGATCTAAGGCAGTTACATAAAGTTTCCTTCCTGTACTTTTCAACTTTTTACCCCAAACTTCGGTATGGCCTTCATTGTAGGTGTTGAAGAAGTTTACATCCAGCCATTTCTCTACTCCTTTCGATATTCCACTACTGACATTGAAACGTTCTTGTTTGTCATAAACATCGATTCGATGTACCCCAAAGGCATCGGCAGTGCGCATCAAGGCTGATGCATTCTGAGATTTCATCATATCTTCTAATGCTAGAGAAAAATGCCGGGTCCTGTACCCTACTTTTTCCTTGAATAAAGCGCGCTTGTTATCCGTTAAGGCTTCACTAAGGGTTTTGTAGAAGGAGCGTTTTGAGTCAATATCTAGAGTCTTCCAATCCGACATGGCTATTTTCTTTGTTTCTTTGCGTTGCTCAAAAATAATAGAGATGCTCAGTAAAATCATTCGCCTAGTTGTAACAGCCGCCATTTTTATTTGGTCAATCTTTCAATTTGCCGACGGTGAGATAGGCAACGGTATTGCCTTGCTATTCCCTGCTGCACTGGTTTTGTTGACTTATTTTAAAAATGAGCGAATCTTGGTCGCCTTATACCACATGCGAAAAAATGACGTCGTCAAGGCTGAAAAATCCCTTATTGGCATTAGAACTCCTGAAAAGAGTTTGGTAAAGAGTCAATTGGCCTACTATTATCTTTTAATGGGAATGATTGAAAGCCAAAGAAAAGTTGGTAAAGCTGAAACTTTACTAAAGAAAGCATTGAATACTGGCTTGCGATTGGATCAAGACAAGGCTTTGGCAAAGTTGAATCTTGCTGGAATTGCTTTGACCAAGCGTCGTAAAAAAGAAGCACAAATCTTACTTACAGAAGTAAAGAAATTAGATTCTAAAGGTGTACTTAACGAACAAACGAAGTACATCAAACAACAGATGAAGCGAATCTAAGCCGGAGCTCGAACACTCGGCATTCATTGGTGTTAGGTACATAGAAAACCGACACGCTATGCACGTAATCGAGCGCATTCAAAAGCTCCCAATCACTGTTGAAGAGGCTTGGGCCTTTTTTCAAAATCCCGCCAACTTAGCTACTATTACTCCGGACTATCTGGGTTTCAATATTCTCAGCAGTATTCCTGAAGAGATGTACCCGGGATTGTTCATCAATTATAAGGTGAGCCCACTTTTTGGAATCAAAATGAATTGGACCACTGAAATTACACATGTCAGTGCTCCCCATTTCTTTGTGGATGAACAGCGCGTTGGACCCTATGCGATTTGGCACCATGAACATCATTTTAAAGCCATTCCAGGTGGAGTAGAAATATTAGATCGCGTAAATTATAAAGTCCCCTTTGGGCCTTTAGGTAAACTCGCTCATCCGTTCATTGTCAAACCGAAACTTGAAGAGATATTCAATTATCGTTTTGAAAAGGCAGAAGAAATTTTTGGCAAATGGAAGGAATCGTAGGTATAGACTATGGATCAAAATTGGCCGGAACAACTGTTATCGCTTACAATAATGGCTTTGACAAGAGAATTCAACTGTTTCAAAGCCAAAAAAACAAGTGTGCCGATTCGTTCATCTTGGACAAACTAAGCGACTTGAATAGTACTACTATTGGTATCGACGCCCCCTTATCGCTTCCCGGAGTATATACAGGAATCCAAGGCTGTTCAGACTTTCATTACCGGAAATGCGATCAAGAAACGAATGCGATGAGTCCAATGTTCCTTGGAGGCCTAACGGCTCGAGCTATGAAATTAAAAAGTCAACTCACCCCAAGGGTAATAGAGGTCTACCCCAAGCAAGTTGCTGTAACGTTTGATTTGCATGAGCACGGCTATAAAAAAACACTTTCCTCTATTCCTTTATGTTTACGAGAACTGTTCAAGCCCTCTAGATTTCCTTTCGAGGTATTTCAATGTGAAAATTGGCATCAGTTCGATGCAATACTTGCGTTGGTCGCATCGTACCGCTTCCAACGGAACATGGCTGAGTCAATCGGTGATGTAAACGAAGGAATCATTTATTTTTGACCTATGGCAAAAGAAGAAAAACGAGCGTTCAATCCAATCGATCCTGAGAAAATTGCAGAGAATGCGAATATTCTACCTTATGGCTCGAGTGTTAGTGCTCCGGCCTTCAAGGCTGTGGATACGTTAAAAAATAAGAGTCTTGATCTTAACGCCATGGAGTTGCAAACGGATATGCAACTGGATCAAATTAGGGCTCAAATTGAACTGCTTGCGGACCAAGCACGTAAGATTCATGAACGCAAAGCATTGAGTGAAGAAATTTATAAAGCTCAAATGGGATTTAAACCCGAAATCAATCATGTGTATTATTTGTATCGAAAAAGCGACGATGTGAATGTGCTAAGTATGATTGCTCCGCATGAATGGCGAAAATGTCCGCATGAGTTCATGTACCAAATCCGGCTGCTTGCGGACCATACCTGGGACATTCTTGATTATAACCGTTGATGCTAAAGTACGTACACCACATCCATGCTACAGATTGTACAACGCTCGTACTATTACACGGCTATGGATCCAATAAGGAAGATTTATTTGGTTTAAAACCTTACTTGCCGGCAATGAACATTCTTTGCTTGGAAGCGCCAATACACCTTCAACCGTACGGATTTGCTTGGTATCCAATCGAATGGGACAATGGCGCAAAGATGATTGATTGTGATGATGTGGTAGCTGCCTCAAAGTTGGTCGAATCGAGCATCCAGGAATGGAAGGATTTGAACGCAATCACTGGAGAAATTATTATTGGCGGTTTCTCTCAAGGTGCAATTACGAGTATTCAATTACTTCTAGGTAATTTTCCTGCTAAAGCCTTTATTTTCATGAGTGGATATGCGCTACCTGAGTGGATGCCTGCATTAAAATCATTGCAGACCAGCATACCTATTTATCAAAGTCATGGGATTTCTGATCCAGTAATCCCATTCGAGTGGGCACGGGCATCTGCCGATGCTATGAAACATCTCCCGTCCTATTCTTTTCATCAATATCCAATGGCGCACAGCTTAAATGCCGATTGTCTCAAAGACATTAAGACTTTTTTAGACGCTATTCTTTAGCGATTCTGCAATGAGCGCAGCTGAATTGCCTTTACCGTAAAGATTCGCTTTTGGTTTATTGAATGGGTCAAAACTCCTGACCGCATCAATGATTCTTTCCACAGGTGTACCCAACGGAAATAACGTATTTGCCCCTGATTCCACCAATTCAACCCATTCCGTTTCATTTCTCAGGGTAATGCAAGGGGTATGCATGAAATAAGCCTCTTTCTGAAGGCCACCACTATCGGTCAATACAATTTTAGCTTTGCCAAGTAGCCATATCATTTCAAGATAGCCTACGGGTTCAGCTGTTTTGAAATCAACACGTATACCCGATGACTCAATTTGTTTTTTTGTTGATGGATGCAAAGGCATCCATACATTTAAACCGCTGTTGTGCAGTGCATTAAGGGTTAGTATACGCTCCTCAAGTCGATTTGAATGCTTTACATTCTCTTGTCGGTGTAAGGTGGCCAAAGCAAAGGGTGTGTCAAAGAATTCAATTGGTCCCATTCCTTCAGAATATTGTCCGAACTCCTTGAACATGAGTAAGGCATCGTACATGACATCTCCAACCATTTCTACTTTTTGATGCGGAGTCAAAAATCCTTCCGCCTCAATATTCTTATTCGCCTCTAATGATGGAGTAAAAAGAATTTTCGAAAGTTCATCGGTTTGGATCCGATTCAGTTCTTCCGGCATTTCATCATTAAATGAGCGTAATCCCGCTTCAACATGAACAACAGGAATATTCATTTCATTCGCTGCCAGTGCACCCGCTAGAGTTGAATTTGTATCGCCATAGACCAAAACATAATCGGGTTCGATTACTCTTAGAATAGGAATTAGGTCTTGACGAATTGATGCAATCATTTCATCACGTCCCAGACCACCTGCAGATAATGTCTTGATTGGTTTTGGAAGGCCCAATTGATCAAAAAAAACTGCGCTCATTGAAGGATCGTAATGCTGACCTGTATGAACAATAAATTCTTCTATTCCCGCATCAATAAATGCTTTCGAGACTGGTGCACTCTTGATAAATTGGGGCCTAGCTCCTACTACGGTAAGTACTTTCATGAATCCAGCAATTGATGTACGCGCCCTTCTTTTAGTTGATAGGCTTGTCCCGATTCAGAACAGTTTGCAAATCCGTTTTTATCAAATTCTAATCTGCGACCCAACGCACTTACCCAACCTATTTGTTTGGCAGGGACACCAACCATTAATGCGTATTCAGGAACATTCTTATTAACGACTGCACCCGCACCAATAAATGCATAGTTTCCAATTGAATTGCCACAAACGACCGTTGCATTTGCTCCGATTGTCGCGCCTTTTCCCACGGGTGTTTTCAAATAGTTCTTGCGTTCTACAAAGGCTCTGGGAACGTCAACATTGGTGAAGACCATTGATGGTCCGAGAAACACCTCATCTTCCAAGACGACGCCTTCATAGATACTTACATTGTTTTGAATCTTACAGCCATTACCGATGATTGCATTAGAAGCGACAAATACATTTTGCCCCAATATACATGCCTCCCCAATGCTTGCATTCGGCATAACGTGGCTGTAATGCCAAACCTTTGTTCCTTTACCAATTTTGGCTCCATCATCTATGGTTGCCGTCGGGTGAATAAAAAGATCCTCAGTCATGGTTATAAAACGATTCAATTGTTGCGATGATATAACTAACCTCCTCTTTTGTTAAATGCTCGCCAATAGGAAGGCTCAATACTTCATTTACTAAGGAATTTGTCACGTTTAACGAGCACTTCTGGGGCCAATGACTGTAGGCTTTTTGAGCATGCAAACCTATTGGATAATAAACCATTGAATCAACGCCATGAGCAGCAAGGTACTTTTTGAGGGCATCTCTTTTTCCATTTAGAACTCGGACTGTATACTGGTGTACGATATGTCCATCGTCTACATTGGACGGGGCAATAATCTCCCCAATATGTTGCAAACCATTTGCGTAGGTATGCGCTAATTTCTTTCTGGTTTTTACCGAATCATGGAAATATTTCAGCTTTACACTGAGGACTGCCGCTTGAATCGGATCCAGCCTAGAATTAACGCCTATGACCTCATGTACGTACTTTTCCTTTTGACCGTGCTTAGCAATTTGACTAGCCCGTTCATGTAATGAGTAATCCGATGAAATAATCGCACCGCCATCCCCCATTCCCCCTAAAGACTTTGTGGGAAAGAAGCTAAGTGTTCCAAATGTACCAACCGTTCCAGCGTAGTGTCCTTTATACTTGCCTGAGAGCCATTTAGCACCAAAAGCCTGGGCGGTGTCTTCAATTATAGGAATGCCTGGAGCCTTAAGTTCAATGGATTCAATATCTGCACATGCACCATATAAATGAACCGCAATAATGGCCTTTGTTTTTTGGGTCAGCACTTGCTCCAATGATTCAGGATGCAAATTGAATGTAGCTTCTTGAACATCACACCAAACAGCCGTAGCTCCCAGCAAACCGATCACTTCGGCACTCGCCGCATAGGTGAATGCCGGCACGACAACCTCATCACCAGGGCCAACACCTAAAGCCATCAATGCAATCTGCAAGGCATCGGTACCATTACCCACACCACATACATTTGAGTTCAAGAACTCGGACAACTCTTTTTCAAACGCCTGAACTACAGGCCCACCAATGTAATGACCACTATTAGCAACATCGCATATAGCCAGATTCAGTGAGTCTTTGTAAGGCTCATGGATTCTTTGAAAATCGAGCATTTTAATGGTTTTCACAGGCAGTGCAATTGTTGTTGCAAAATAGGCAGAATTGTTCGCTTTTATCTTGGCAGAATCCACCGAAAGATTGCAACGCTTTCTTTCGATTCAAATTGTACAATACATAGGCCTCTATAGGAACCAATATCTATGCCCAGCTCTTGGGTGCCTTGCTCTACTTGAATGATTTGTATCGACTGCCCTGCTAAATTTCTAAGGTAAATAGTACCTCCCTCATCATGAGGCAATCTAATATTCCCCTTTCCATTATCCGATGGGTTAGGCCAAACTAATAACGCAGCACTTGCTTTCGGTGAGTTTGCTGAAGAATCCGCGGCAACTCTGGAGAGTTCCGGACATAACCTGTTCGATACGGCCAGTTGTGGATTATAACTCAGATAAACAGGAGTTCTTTCCTTAATTAGTTCCGTGCTTGAAGGAGAACTAAACGAATTATAATTCGCAGGAATTTGATAAAAACCTCCTGATTTAGTCAAGATTGCTGTAGAATCAAAGTTGCAAAGCAAGTCAAACGCCTGATTTAACACAAACCTATTATGGCCTTGAGATAACTCTAAGCCTGTACATTGAACCGCTTTAACGGCGGTAAAATTGCTTTGAAATAAATTCCCAGCATTCCGGGCGATTTGAATCGTTGAACCTGATGAAACGAAGGCATCGCCGTTACTTAAAAAGTGGCTGCATGAGAGACGAACCGAAGCATTCCTTGCTTCAAGGCCAATGTGTTGATTAGAGTTAAACATACATTTTTCTAGATATGTGCTACCGCCGTCGCTATCCACTAATAGACCATCGAAGCAATTTTGAAATCGACAACCGATTATGTCCGATTGTTCTACCTGCAATCCCGCTCCGAGCTGACAACGATCGAAGCTATTGTTGGTAAAATGATCTAGGCGATTTGAAATCAACGTGCCGACGATACAGTCAGTAAACTTCGACCGACGAACGGCCGCATGTACATTGGCGGCTAATTCCAAGGCTGGGCTTCCACCTGAGAACTCACATTGCTCTACAACTACAGAGGCCCCTAGCGCACGGACCCCACTCCATTGCTTTTGTACCGACTGATTGAAGGCTGAGTTTCTTAATGCAAGAGGAGCTGAACAAAAAAGTCCACCACCATCTTTTAATTCAACATCACAGCGGTCCATGGAGAATAAGAGTAACTCACCGGGAATGTTGAACTGACCTTTCAAAACAACCCGATGGTTTTCAATTTTGATTGCGTTCTCAGAATGCAAGAGGAATTCAATATCATCACCACCATAAATTGTTCCTTGCCCTTTCGGTTCAAAACTAGCGCCTTGCATCAATTCTAGTATACCATTAGCATTGATCTCACCTTCATTGAGAGTGATTGTTGCGCCCTTCTTGATGACCAGGCGTCCACCACTTTCTATGACCAACGAACTTGAGGGGCCTATGATCAACTTGGAATTCGAATTTAATACCAACGAAGTACCACGAGCAATGCGCAATTCAGCTTTCCTTTTTGTTGATTCGCCAATTTCTATGGCACCATAAACGTCTACATTCCCAGCTTTACACCCATTTTTTAAGCTGATCTGTAGATATTGAATGGAATCTGCAATAGCCGTGCTATTCGCAAATCCAATTGGACCTTGGAAGCCTAATCGCAGACTTGCATTTGCCGTTATTTGAAAATCGCCGATTTGCTTTAAGTATGGGCTTCTAAGATATTGGGCTTGAGCAATATTAAAGGTATCGTTTATCGTGGATGGTGTGGTTCTATAGATGCCATTCAATTGTTCCAACAAATAGGTAATAATCTCCGGAGTTGTTTCAATGTGCTTTTGGTTAAAGACAGAGGTGTCCGATAATCCTGGCGCATATATAGAATTGAATGGTAGGATTCCAGAACGAATTGGAACCACTGAAGTATCGTATTTATCTCCGGCATCTAAAGCGCTAAATGCGGGGATGAAACTATGCTCTGGACTGTAAACTGTGATGAATGGATAGTCAAACGACGCAGGGGTATCGGTCAATGAGCCTGGTATTTCATCATAATCATTTGGGTATTTGGTCTTTAATGCTTTATTGCCCTGCTGGGAAGTCAAGATCATGAGGTGATTCAATTTTAAATTTGTTTGCGTTTGAATCGCTTCAACAGCCCCATTGACAATGCTGCTTGGAATAAAACTAGCGATGTTCCCTAGCGTGTAGATAAACTGAGCCTTGAATGCGTTAGAAATAGAAATCCACCGCATCCTCTGAAACCTAAAGGCATTTGATAATTTGGATCCTTCAAATAAATAGGGATTTGGACCGCGATGTGCCTCGCTGCGCGTTCCGATGATTTGAACATTTTTGAGTTGTCCTGTTCGATTGAACGTCAAGGTGTCTTGATGAGCGCCAATTCGATGCTTAATAGGAACATCATCAGACCAACCATAATTCAAATACCTGCCAGCTGAATCTTGTAAGGCACTGAATTTCCCATGAATACTGCCATTTGAAATTGCAAATCTATAGATGTTGACTGGGTGCCTATTGCTTAGAACATCTATGAATTCGCTCCGGGTACCTGAGGCATTAGAATCAAAATGTGAAATCAACATCTGCCGAGCCGCGGTAGAGTTCAACGTATAAGTCCAAGGCTGTGAGAAGAGCGGGACATTGGGAAATAGCCTAGCAATACTTTCCGTTGTGGCTTGTAAGCCTATGGGTATAAAGGCACCATTGTGTGGTGAATCAAAGGTGCCGTAGGCCGCGACATTTAGGCAGCATCCCACATTTTCTGCCATAAGTAAAGCGTAGCGCGCGATAAGACCACCTAAAGACGCTCCAACAATCGTTGTGGGGTCATCGGGTTTCTGCGAATCAATCCACTGCAGTAAGTGCATCAAAGTAGCCGCATTTTGCTCAACAGGAAGTTTACTCTCGTAAAAGTCCAAATAGATTAAATCAAAGCCAGCAACATTCAAAGAATCCATTAACCACGCTAAGGGGGATAAATGCTCATAGATTCTTTCGCCATTTCCATCGAAGACGTATCCGCTTCGTACTGCAGCATAGCTCAGGTTTCCATAAGGATTCGCTGTACCCTCAAACCCCTCTACGATTACAATGGGCTTTGTCAGCACTTCGTTGCTATCGGATAAGTCAATATTTATTCGAGCAGGAAACATCGCTCTTCCCACTGTGCACGTTGGAGCCGGAAGCTCAAATGAATAAAAGGAGGTATCGGATGGGGGGGTATTGAAAATTAAATTCACCTTAAATCTTGCCTCTCGCCACTGCTGACCTATCCGTGAACGAATACGAATGAATTTTTCAGACCATTCAACGGAAGAACCGGAAGAACCATAGTGAGCTATGTAATCTTGATTTGGGGCAATCTGAATGAAGCCATTCCCGTCGTCAAAATCAGCCCAATAGGCATCTACACTGCCCACATTTTTTTGAATAAGAGCATCCGGCAATTGAAAGATTATACTCGCCGAGGATTGTTCCGAGTAGAATGAATTAGCCTGGGTACCCGCCAAGAATACTTCCCTACGCAGGACGGCCTGCTCGGCAGCTGCATACGGGTTGGATCTATTGAGTGAATAGTTTCCTTGCTGATCCAGTTGAATGCTGCTGTCGGGTACGACCCAAAATTTACCGTCAAATTCTAGTGCTCCCTCATATAGGGCATTTGAATCCAACTCATTGTATGACATCCAAAGTAAATGTATTGGACAATCGATTTTTGCGCGAAGCGTACTGTCCGTCTTAGAAAACGCTTTCCAATCCATTAAATGTGCTGGCTTACCGCCAGGTCGATTTCCTGTTGAATCTAATCGTTGACTCAGCAACAGATCAGCATACAGTATCTGGAAGTCATTGGGCTGAAGTTCTGGCGCAGGTATGGAACCGTCGTACTTTTTTAGGCGGTAGTAATTTCCTAAGACTTGATATAGACTGCTTTGGTCGTGTAGGAAGAACGATTGAAACAGGGTATTCGGCAACTTTGAGTAAGCCAGTGTAAAAGAGTCTTGAATCTGAGCAGATACTGATACTGACAGTGCTAGAGCTACAATAAATAGATTGAAGCGGGTAATTTTAGGATGCATAGCGGTTCGTTTTGAATAATTACCCTAATAATTGAGGGCAAGGAACCGGCAATTGCAAAAAAAGTGGAGAAGTACTTTTTACCAACAAAAAACCCCAAGCCTGCGGCTTGGGGTTTTCAATGTTTCTATAACAGGTGTCTCTTACATCGCACCATCAAGCTTGGCAGCTAGAACTTGCTTGCTCGTTGCACCTACTTGTTTGTCTACGATTTCACCGTTTTTAAAGATCAAAAGTGTTGGAATGTTGCGAACGCCAAACTGCTGAGCTACAGCGCCATCAGTATCTACATTCAATTTACCAACTACCGCTTTACCGTCGTAATCAGTTGCCAACTCGTCAACAACAGGACCAACCATGCGGCAAGGACCACACCATTCTGCCCAGAAATCAACCAATACAGGCTTATCTGATTTCATTACTATTTCTTCAAAATTCGATTCGTTGATTTCGAGTGCCATAATCTTATGTTTTTTCTAATTGGATTTTCAAAAGTAGTACCAAATTACCCCACGAATTGATAGACTAAGCCTATAACGGCATTGATGTTATTCACAGCGTACACCCTCGTGGTGTTAACAACCTAGAGCAACATTATTTTTTTCACTTCACCAGCAATACGGACGTAATACATTCCCCTAGGCCAATTTGCAGTGTTAATGCGCTGGGCACGATCCATTGTCATTGACAAATACAATTCACCGGCGGCATTATACACTACTACATCCGCGCTTTGATTGCCTCCCTTAATTTCAATAAAATCCTGAGCAGGATTTGGGGTTACGCGCCAACTAGTAGCTGCTGGCTCGTCCATTCCTACAATGTAGGACAACCCAAAGGCGAAACTCCCCTCATAGCCATTGGCCGTGGTATCCAGCGGAATCCAACGCTCGGGAAAGTCCTTGGCCGGATCAGAGGCAATCAAAGAATCTCCCTTGAAATACAATTGGGTAACGATGGTATCGGTAAACCACGCATTCGTTAAAAAACCTTTGACGTGAATGTGAGATGGGCGCCATGGGTAAATACCCGGCAATTCTGTATACAGCGTGGTTATTTTCCCGGAGAGCACCAAACGTCCTCGGTAAGCAAAATCATTAGGGTTTCCATCTACATTGCTATACTCCCCTTGAGCATTGGCATGCCAAAGCTCTAGCGCATAAGGACTTGGCAAAGTATCCAAATCCACCGTATCGCAAGCGTAGGAAACATAAAAGTTTAACTTCAATGCCCTCGAAGAATCCTGGACTCCTGGCGCGAGTGTATCGTTGGTAATTAGCGGAGCGCCGTGTTTAAAGTATGGACCTAGCTGATCCGGGGTAGTGATGCAGTTTACCTGGGCACTCGCATGAAGCCCAAGCAAATACAATATGATTCCCCAGCGCTTCATTTAAGAATTGATCTTAGGCATCAAATACGGATGCATCTCCAAATCCTTCAACAGGCCCTTATCGATGGCCACTTTGAAATCCTTCACCGGCAGTTTCACATCAAGCTCCTCCTCTGTATCGATCACATGCAGTTTCACGCGTTTTTTACCCGGGTACATCTTGAGGATATCGTGCAATTCATCCACGAGTTTAGTATCTAACTTATCCAAGGCTAATTGCACGTCGAGGCTCTTGCTGCCCTTTTCCAGGACATCTGCTAATAAACTCACATCCGCCACATCTACAGACATTCGCTCCACAAAACCCTCTCCTTGACGCTGATTGTATTTACGTCCGCGGGCCTTTACATAGAGCAACTGCTCGTTTTCGAAGTAATGTTTGAATTTGAGGTAATCCTCTCCAAAGAGTCGGAATTCGTAATCACCCGTGAAATCCTCCATCCGAAAAATTCCCCAGCCTTTGCCCATCTTTGAAATACGGTGCTGCGCATCCGTCACAATACCCGCGACCATCACCTCCCGACCAATAACGCTTTCCACATTATTGAGCCTATTCAGCTCAGCCGTACAGAAGTACTTAATTTCCGCGCGGTAATCGTCCAGTGGGTGTGAACTGAGGTACATCCCATTGATTTCCTTCTCTTTTTTCAGGGCAATGATGGAAGGCCAAGGCGTGATATCAGGCATTTTTGGCGGCGGCAATTCCTCTGCAGAGCCTTCCCCAAAAAGCGAGGCTTGGGCACTTTCCGCATCGTTCTTCTTGTTCTGCACGTATTTAATCGCCTTTTCTACAAAGGTTCTTCCTCCCTCCTCCTCTGCGAAGTACATCGCGCGGTGCGTATTCGCAAAATCATCCATGGCTCCACCAAGAATTAAACATTCAATGGTCTTCCTGTTGGCCTGACGGAGGTCAATTCGCTCTAAAAGATCGAAAAGGTTTTTATACGCCCCATTCTCCTCGCGCTGCGAAATAATCTCTCGTACTGCATTCTCGCCAACGCCTTTCATTCCGCCCATACCGAATCGTACGGCTCCCTCATTGTTTACGCTAAATCGGAGCAAACTTTCATTGACCGAAGGTCCTAATACAGCCACACCGATTCGGCGACATTCTTCCATGAAAAACGTTACCGCTTTTAGATCGGACATGTTATTCGAAAGAACTGAGGCCATAAATTCCGCAGGATAATGTGCTTTAAGGTAGGCGGTTTGATACGCAACCCAAGCGTAGCAAGTAGAGTGCGATTTATTGAAGGCATATGAAGCAAAGGCTTCCCAATCCTTCCAAACTTTCTCCAGTACGTCCCTATTGTGACCACGCTCTTCTCCCCCATCCAAAAACATGGGTTTGAGTTTATCGATAATGTACTTCTGCTTCTTACCCATCCCTTTACGAAGCATATCTGCCTGACCTTTACTAAAGCCTGCCAACTCTTGAGAAAGCAACATTACTTGCTCTTGATAAACAGTAATGCCATAGGTCTCTTTAAGCTTTCCTTCCATGGCGTCGAGATCGTATTTGATCTCTTTTCTGCCGTGCTTACGGTCAATAAACTCAGGTATATACTCCAATGGACCAGGGCGGTATAGGGCGTTCATGGCAATTAAGTCCGCAAATTCAGTCGGCTTGAGTTCTTTCAGATACTTCTGCATTCCAGCGCTCTCGTACTGGAATATCCCAACGGTTTCGCCACGCTGAAATAATTCATAGGTCTTCGTATCGTCCAATGGGAAACTATCTGGATCCAAATCAACTTGATGGCGCTGCTTGATCAATCGGCAAGCCTCTTTGATAATGGTCAATGTGCGTAGGCCAAGAAAATCCATTTTCAGGAGTCCCGCATCTTCCACGACTGAGTTATCGAACTGGGTACACCACATTTCACTATCCTTCGCCCTTGCTACCGGAACCAACTCCCGAATATCGCTTGGCGTAATGATGACCCCACAAGCATGAATCCCTGTATTCCTTACAGAGCCTTCTAAGACGCGTGCTTGGTTAATCGTGATTGCCTCAAGGGAATCGCTGTCAGCAATCTCCTTGAGCTGAACGACTTGTTGGGCTTCTTCGGATCCGAATTTGCTTCTAAGGTCTTTATCATTCATTTCCCAAAGCTTCTTGAGCTTAGTCATATCGGGAATGAGTTTTGCAATTCTGTCGGTATCCGGAAGCGGTAGCTCTAGTACTCTACCCGCATCGCGGATAGAACTTTTTGCTGCCATCGTACCATAGGTAATGATTTGAGCTACTTGTGAAGCCCCATATTTATCAATAACGTATTGGATTACGCGGTCTCGGCCTTCATCATCAAAATCAATATCAATATCAGGAAGAGACACACGCTCTGGATTTAAGAAACGCTCGAAAAGAAGGTCGTATTTAATGGGATCGACGTTGGTGATACCAATGCAATAGGCTACCGCAGAACCCGCCGCAGAACCACGACCAGGCCCGACACTCACGCCCATATCTCTAGCAGCTGCACAGAAATCTTGTACAATCAAGAAATACCCTGGATATCCAGTTCTGGCAATGGTTTCGAGTTCAAAATCCAAGCGCTCCTTAATCTCGGAAGTGATTGTATCGTAACGCTTTTCCGCTCCCACGTAGGTCAAATGCCTTAAATAGGCATTCTCACCGCGCTGTCCGCCATCCAGCTTATCCTGTGCATCTTGAAATTCTTCTGGAATATCAAATGCAGGTAGCAAAACGTCTCGCTCAAGTGGATATAGCTCCACCTTATCAAGGATTTCTTTGGTAGTGTTCAAGGCCTCTGGCAAATCCGAGAATAGATTTGCCATTTCTTGTTTGTCCTTGAAGTAAAATTCCTGGTTGGGAAACCCGTATCTAAAACCTCTTCCTCGACCAATCGGTGTACTCTTTTGAGCCCCTTCCTTAACGCACAAGAGGATATCATGCGCTTCTGCATTTTCTTGGGTGAGGTAAAACGTATTATTCGCTGCGATGTACTTTATTCCATATTCCTTGGCATAGGCTAAAAGCTGGGCGTTGGCATGGTCTTCTTCATCTAAACCGTGTCTGTTTAGCTCCAGGTAAAAATCTTCACCGAATTGCTCGCGCCACCAAAGCAAGGCCTCACGTGCTTGTTGCTCGCCGACATTAAGGTACAACGACGGGATTTCACCGCGCAGACCTCCACTAAGTACAATAAGATCCTCCTTGTGCTCCAAGAGAATCTTCTTATCTATACGAGGAACATAATAATACCCATGCAATTGACCTTCCGAGCTCAACTTTGCAAGATTATGGTACCCATTCTTGTTCTTGGCAAGTACTACAATTTGATAGCCATCATCTTTTCGAGTTCGGTCAAATCGGTCCTCACACACATAAAACTCACAGCCGATTACACCTACGAAGGGATAGGGCTTCAGCGGCTCATCTGCTTCGCCTTTTTTCACCTTCAGGTTGTGCTCGTAGGCCTCTCGGTTGCCTGGAACAGCCATTACGGCTCGGTTAAAATGGAACGCCCCCATCATATTCCCCAAGTCGGTTATAGCAACACCATCGTGACCATCATCCACTGCCGCTTGCACTAAATCCCCAACAACTGAGGTTGCCTGCAGGATAGAAAACTGGCTGTGGTTGTGCAGATGAGCAAAATGAACATCGTCTGCATCTAAATCCTCATCAGGCACCGTCGTTTCACCAGCGGTGCCTAATATGCCTTCTTGACGTTTCTTTTTAGCATCCTCGACAGCGAGTCCAATCGCTTTTATAGGATTGGGGTTGCAATCCTTAAACCGAGATATAAAGTTTTCGTCCTTGCCTAAAGCAGATGCAGTAAAACTTCCAATGCGTATCAGTTCGAGGAAAACTCGGGCCGTGGCCTCCACATCAAAAGCGGCATTATGCGCTTCGTCAAACCCTTCACCAAAGAGATGCTTATGAAGTTCTTCAAGTTTGGGCAGCTTGTAGCGTCCTCCGCGACCACCAGGGATTTGACAAAGCGCTGCAGTTAATTCGGTACATGAGTCCAACCACTTCTGAGTTTTGAACGGATTCAATCCAGAAGTTCTTAAATACTCACACCCCGTGACATTAAGGTCAAATTTCACATTATGACCGACGACAAACTCACAGGTGCCCATTGCGGATTGGAAAAGCTCCAAAACCTCTGTCAATGGCTTTCCTTCTGCTTTTGCACGATCTGTTGAAATTCCATGAATCTTCGTTGCATTGAAGGGAATATCAAAACCGTCGGGATAGATGATATGATCTTGAACATCCACCAAGGCACCTTCCGCATCGTGGATCTGCCATGCGATCTGTACTACTCTTGGCCAATTGTCAAAATCTGTCAATGGCGCATTCCAATCTTTTGGAAATCCAGTAGTCTCAGTATCAAAAATTAAAAACATGGAGAAAAGTGCTCTTGGTGCTTATCTCAAAACTACCACAAACACTGCTCAAATAAAACCAATGTGAATAACTATTGGTTAATCTTCAATGACTTGATTTACAAGAGTTAACGCTTTTTATGAAAGGGATGATCTGCCAATGGCAATGATGCTAATTTATGCGCATTTGCATCCAGAGATTGTAGAGGTAATTCGCGCATTTCATGGACCATCGAAATGGCATTATGTGCATCGCGCTCATTAAACCCGTCACCGGCTAAGATGTGTGCATACGAAGCCGTGTGTAAATCGGTAAATCCCTTTGAAAAATCAAAAGACCAATTATCAAAGGTCAGTGCGCGGTAGGTGCGACTGCCATTGGCTTCTACAGGTAAGGTCTGTGCGTTGATGCTTAAAAACCAGCGCACCTTAGCGTTTGGAAATTCTATCGTTCCCGAAGCACGGTCGTGCGTTCGTATGAATACCTTTTGGGAAGTAGGAATTCCAAAAATCCACTGTAGCATATCGAAAAAGTGGACGCCAATATTTGTTGCAATGCCTCCACTCTTCTCTTCATCACCTTTCCAACTTGCGTAGTACCAATGGCCACGCGAAGTGATGTAGGTAAGGTCTACATCAAAGATGTAGGAAGGGTCTTGCTGCAGCTTTTCTTGTACTTGGTTTTTCAGTGCAATTACCTGCTCATGCAGACGTAGTTGAAGGATCGTAAAGATGGACTTCCCACTAGAAGCAGCTGTTGAACTTAAGCCATCTACATTCCAAGGCCTCAGTGTAATAGGCTTTTCAACAATGCAGTTCGCTCCCATACGAAGTGCATAGCGAATGTGACTATCATGTAGGTAATTTGGCGAACAAATACTGATGTAATCGACTCCAAGATTACGCTCACTTAGTTTATGGAGATGACGGTCAAAGCGTTCAAATTCCGTGAAAAATGCAGCTTCAGGAAAGTATGCATCCAGATGCCCAACACTATCACTCGGATCGTATGCGGCGACCAACTCACCGCCAACCTCATGTATCGCTTGAAGGTGACGAGGTGCTATATATCCTGCGGCTCCTATGAGGGCAAATCGCTTCATCAACCTATACGCTGATCGTAAGTAGCTCCCATTGAAGGGTTATCACCCATTAATCGGACCATCATCTGCTTCTTGACAATATTGAAGATCACCATATGTACGTCCTCCGTAACTTCCATATCCATCACAGGGGCATGCACATTGAGTGTCGCAATTTCAGAAATTTTACCGCCTTTAAAACCGCTCATGGCCACAGTGGTTGCACCATTCGCATTCGCAAACTCGATGGCTTTAACAACATTTTTACTGTTGCCTGAACCGCTAATTCCAATGACTAAATCCTCTGGCTTCAAGAAGTTTTTCAAGGGCTCAACAAAGATGTCGTCCCAGCCAATGTCATTAGCAATAGCCATCATCGAAGGCAGATTGTCATTCAAACATATCATTCTGAATCGCTTATCCAAGCCATAGCTCGCGCCCTTTAAAAAATCACCAGCAGCATGCGAGGCAGAAGCGCCTGAGCCACCATTGCCCATGGTGTATATGTTTCCACCTTTTTCATAAGTGGTGTGGAAAGCCTCTACTAATGCATCAAGGGCCTTAGGATCCAAGGCGTCTAAAGTAGATTTTACTAAATCAATGTAATGCTGTGCGTTCATTGCGTTGCGTTCAGAATTAGAACGCTAAAATAGCGGATTTATTTGCGCCAATTCAAATATCCAATGACACTCATTATGGAATATATCACCATGAGGCCTGCGTAAACATATAAACCCTTCATTCCATACAAAAGAACACTAGCGATATTCAAAGGAATCCAATAGTGAAATGCCGTTCGAATACGCCTCGTTTCTTGCCAAGTTGCCCACAACCCAAAGACGGTTGTAAACGCGTCAAAGTAAGCATAGCTCACCTTTGGTAAGGAATTGAGTGTATAGCCCAATAAAAGTGCTGTGGGAATGCCTAACCAAGCATATCGTTGAATCTTAGAGGGTAAATCAACCAATTGTATGGTGTCCCCCGTAGCGTTTGAGTGCCAATTGCTCCAACCGTAAAACCCCATGATTACATAAACCACGTATAATCCTGATTCAGCATAGAGGCCAATGCGATAAAATAGCGCAACGGACAGCATGCTGGAAACGATACCTGCCGGCCATGCCCACGTTTTCCTTTGGATTAAACCCAGAAGAAAAATGACACTAAGTGCCGTAGCGGACCATTCAAGAATGAAATTTAATGACATAAAAAACCCCGAGCCTGCGGCTCGGGGCTAATTTAAAGATTATCTCTTCGCGACTTAGACTAACTCTTGAACCAAATCAGCGGCTTCTTGCAAGGCAATAGCACTATGTACTTCAAGACCGCTCTCGTCGATCAATTTTTTCGCTTCTACAGCATTTGTTCCTTGTAGGCGAACGATGATTGGAACATTGATATTCCCCATGTTCTTATATGCATCTACAACACCCTGTGCAACACGATCACATCGTACAATACCACCGAAGATGTTTACCAGAATTGCCTTCACGTTCTCATCACGCAAAATGATACGGAATGCTTGCTCTACACGCGCAGCATCTGCAGTACCTCCTACGTCAAGGAAGTTCGCAGGATTTCCACCGGCCATCTTGATAATGTCCATGGTAGCCATGGCAAGACCCGCTCCGTTAACCATACAGCCAACGTTTCCATCTAGCTTCACAAAATTCAATCCTGCTTCACCAGCCTCTACCTCCGTTGCATCTTCTTCGCGTGTGTCGCGCATGACTGCAATGTCTTGATGACGGTACAAAGCGTTATCATCGATGGTCACTTTGGCATCAACCGCCAAAATTTTATCATCTGATGTTTTTAATACTGGATTGATTTCGAATAAGGATGCATCAGCACCTTCATAAGCGCGGTACAATGCTGTAACGAACTTAGTCATGTCCTTAAATGCGGCTCCACTCAATCCAAGATTGAACGCAATTTTACGAGCCTGGAATCCGGTCAATCCGACTTTAGGATCAATTTCCTCAGTAAAAATCAAGTGCGGCGTTTCCTCCGCAACAGTTTCAATATCCATACCTCCTTCGGTAGAATACATGATCATGTTGCGGCCAGTAGAACGATTCAATAAAACGGACATATAGAATTCTGACGTTTCGCTCTCACCCGGGTAATACACATCTTCCGCAATCAATACTTGGTGTACTTTCTTTCCTTCTGCTGAAGTTTGCGGCGTCACCAACTGCATTCCGATAATGCTATCTGCAACCTCTTCTACTTTATCAATTCCTTTGGCAAGTTTCACACCACCACCTTTTCCGCGGCCACCTGCGTGTACTTGCGCCTTTACCACGTACCATGAAGTACCGGTTTCTTCTGTAAGTTGTTTCGCTACTTCCACAGCCTCAGCTGGAGTCTGCGCTACTTTTCCGCGCTGAATACGAACGCCGTAACCGGCTAAAATTTCTTTTCCTTGATATTCGTGAAGGTTCATAACTATCGTTGATTAGAGGCACAAATGTAGGGCACAAGTCGGGAATAGCAGAGCCAAGATGGGATGAAATTGCTAAATGAAAATATGTTGTTTTTAACCGATATTTGGGCATGTCAAAAACCTACCTCCTACTCCTTTGCATTGGTTTATCTACCAATGTTTTCAGCCAAACCATTGAAAAAAAGTCACTTGTCGTTCCTGAAATACCGGAGGCTACGGTGGAACTTGATGGTATTCTGGATGAATTTTGTTGGGCCCAAAGTGCCATTATTGAGGAATTGGATCAATACTTTCCCGAGCCGAAGAAGGCAGCCGAAGGAATAGAAAGTGAAATTCACATTTTCTACACGCAAAAAGGCTTGTACGTAGGTGGGATTTTCAAAGACCAAAGAGCACCCATTCTCTCCCAATTGACGCAACGCGATCGTATAAATGCGAATACGGATTGGATTCAATTAATTATCAATCCATTCAATGACGGTGCAAATGATTTTAATTTCTACCTAAGTGCTGCCGGAGTGCAAGGAGATGCCCGTGCCATAGGCCCTGATCGAGAAGATGGCAATTGGAATGCAGTGTGGCACAGTAAGACGTTAAAGTCCGATCACCAATGGTCATTTGAGTTGTTTATTCCGTATCGAGCATTGCGTATTCCCAAGACGGGAATCAATGAATCGGCCAAGGCGTGGGGATTTAATTTTAAACGTTCCATCCGTAGCGATCGGACCATGTACAGCTGGAATCCAATCGATAGAAATTTTGATAATGAAAGCCTTCAAAGTGGCGAATTGCAGGGAATTCGTGTGGTGAACCCACCCCTACGTATCAGCTTAAGGCCAAATGCTACCAGTACCATTCAATCCATAGGTGACGGGGCAACGCGATGGAATAACAATGCTGGAGCAGATATAAAAATTGGATTAAACAAGAGCTTTACTTTAGACATGACCTTGCTGCCGGATTTTTCGCAAGTAGCCTATGACCAGCAGTTTGTGAACTTCGAACCCTTTGAACAACGGTTCGATGAAAACCGCCAATTCTTCACCGAAGGTGTAAATCTTTTTAGCAAAGGAGATCTGTTTTACTCTCGACGGATTGGAGGAAATCCTAAGAACTTTACAAATGCCAACCTCGATGACCTTAGCAATACGACACAGAGCTTTACTCGAATGCTCAATGCCACGAAGCTAACGGGAACAACAGATAACAACCTAAGTATTGGCGTTTTAAATGCAATAACAGCTGCAAATTATGCCATTGGCGAGGACAGCTTGGGAAATCCTACTTCTATACTTACAGAGCCATTAACGAACTATAACGTGGTCGCATTCGACCAGCGACTGAATAACAATTCTTCGATTGGTTTGATCAATACGCATGTGCTTCGATCGAACGAAGCGGGCCCAACGCGAGATGCGAGAACAACTGCCCTTACCGGAAACATTAACTTTTTAAAAAATTCGCATTACTGGAACGTAAGTGCGGCTCAAAGCCAAATATATGACATCGACCAACCCTACAGCGGGGAAAGTGTTGAGTGGGAACTAGGCAAACAAACCGGGAGCTGGCGTTGGGAGCATGAGCTAAATTTCACAAGTGCAGATTTTGACCCAAATGATATGGGGTTCCAGCGACGAGCGAACAGAATACACCAGGACGTTCAGGTTTCTCACCAAATTTTAGCACCCCGCAAAAACCTCTTACGGAGCAGCAATACCCTCGAAGTGCAATACCGCCGTCTTTATGACCCTAATGTCTTTGAGCGAATGCATTTAGAGTACAGTCACTTTAGCCTGACTAAAAACTTCGTTGCATATCGGTATAAACTCGAAGTACGCCCTGCCGAATACGATTATTTCGATGCTCGAGTATGGGGGCGCTACCGAATCAATCCTTCCTCTGTTTGGCACGATTTCTTTGTCAGTACAGATTACAGAAAGCCATTGGCTGTTGATGCAACTATCGGATATTGGCAGTGGAGTGATTACGAAGCCGGCGGGTACTACGGAAACTTGAAAATCCTTGGACGTGCAAGTGACCAATTGAATTTTACGGCACGTCTCGACATGAATAACTTCAACCAAATCGGATGGGCACAAACGATCAATACAGATAGCATAGGCATGGCGGTCCGTACCAATAGACGCCTCGCTCAAACATTCAGTGGAACGTATCTTTTTGGACCAAATAGTTACATCACTCTCGACCTACGTCATACTTGGAACCGATTTGACCCGGTAGCTACGTACCACCTAAATCAGGATGGCACCATGTCCCCTTCCTCCGCCTACGTAGATCCTAATTTGAGAATTAACATTTTCAACCTTGATTTAAAGTACGTGCTTTGGTTTGCTCCGGGGCGTGAATTGAATCTTTTGTACAGGGCTTCCATGGCCCATGCGGATAATGAAAGTCAGCTGGCCTATTGGCAAAATATTCAAGACCTGAGCGGCAGACCTACAGATCATGTATTCTCAATACGATTGGTCTATTTCTTAGATTATGCAGAGATTGTGAAATAACCTACCTTGGTCGACGCATGATAGAATTGGACAACATCCATAAGAATTTCGGTCAGACTTCAGTGCTCAAAGGCATTGACGCATCCATTCACAGGAGTGATTTCATCACCATCTCGGGAGCTTCTGGTGCGGGAAAGAGCACACTTCTACATCTCATAGCCGGATTGGATAGCTGTTCTTCGGGCCAAGTTCGATTTGAAGGAAAGCCTTTAGATACATTGGGCAAAAAGGAACGAAATCAATGGAGAAACGAGCGCGTTGGACTGGTTTTTCAATTCCACAACCTGTTGCCAGAGCTCAATGCCTTGGACAACACTATGGTGCCTCGTTGGATCGGAAAGTCCAATAATCATGATACTGCAAGGGCGGAAGAGATTTTGAATCAATTAGGCGTTGGCCATCGATTGGACCACTACCCCAATCAACTCTCTGGTGGAGAACAGCAGCGTGTCGCCATCGCACGAGCGTTGATCAATGCTCCCGACATTTTACTAGCCGACGAACCCACAGGAAACCTAGATAGTGCAAATGCTGCAGAGGTTCATGCCATCTTAAAGGAGCTTAACGAAGTACATCAACAAACCATTGTGGTCGTTACCCACAACAAAGAATTAGCGGCCCTTGGCAAAAAACAATGGGTTATGCAAGACGGGAAGCTCCTTGATAAATGAGTACACTAAGCCCTTCTGAGCTGTCCGATTTTCTGCGCACGAAAGCCGCGCAATACGCAACGCACAGCTTTATTGCTGATGACCCTATTCAGATTCCGCATCAATTCTCGAATTCGCATGACATAGAAATCAGTGGGCTCATCGCAGCAACACTGAGCTGGGGTAATCGAAAGACCATCATAGCAAAAAGTAAAGAGCTCATGGACCGCATGGATCAAAGTCCTGCCGCTTTCGTCTTTGAGGCAACGCATCAAGATTTGAATGCATTGAAAGGTTTTAAGCACCGAACATTCACTGATTCAGACATCAAGGGTCTAGTTCTCGCGCTACAACGCCTGTATAATGATTATCGTAGCCTAGGACATTTCTTCTATTCTCACTTACCTGCTGCCGCAGAAAACTTGGGCCCAGCATTTCATTCATTTAAAAAATATTTGCTTGCAAATGGGCTACCACAAAGAGGTGGAAAACATTTCGGAGATCCGCTTACTGGAAGTGCTTGCAAACGACTGGTGATGTACTCCCGATGGATGGCTCGGCCGAGTAAAGAGGGAATCGACTTTGGACTTTGGAGCGACATTTCTCCAACCTTACTCTCCTTGCCTCTTGATGTACATAGTGGAAGAGTTGGACGAAGCCTTGGGCTCTTAACTAGAAAACAGAACGATTGGAAGGCTGTACTGGAATTGGACCAAAGCATTCGACAAATACTCCCAGAAGATCCGGCGCAATTGGATTATGCGCTATTTGGCCTAGGCGTTTATGAGGGCTGGACCTAAAGTGCCATCAAGCCCTTTATCTGAATGGCTTTTTCGTAGCGCTCGATGATGCTATCTACATCCATCATCATTTCTTTTGCACTTACGGAAACAAACTTTCCGGTCTTACTCGGACGTAACTCCACCTGAGCAATTTTGGTATCAAACAAAGCCTCTGTCGCCGCGATACTATGAGAGTCTGCGGGAATGATAAACTTAAACAAGTACACATTAGGCCACTTGCGTTCTTCTAATTTTTCTCGAAGTCCTTTAAATGGGTCTTGACTCATGTTGGGGTTAATTTGATCGCAAAAGTACGTTATCAGAAACAACCCAATCTTTTCTTAAAAAGTTTGCTGCCGCAATCAGGTCCGGATGCAGGTAACGGTCTTCAGCCAATACCGGCACTACTTCCCGGAACGCATCCACTTGAACTTGCAGTGAACCTATATCTGCGCCACGTAATGCCAAGGCCTGCGATGCATTAATCATTTCAATTCCTAAAATACTGTAGAGGTTGTCGACCACTTTGAGCAATTTGGTAGCTGCATTTGCGCCCATGCTCACATGATCCTCTTGCCCATTTGAGCTCTCAATACTATCGGCCGATGCGGGCGTACAATACTGCTTATTTTGGCTAACTATACCCGCTGCAGTGTATTGAGCAATCATTAAACCGCTGTTCAATCCTGGATTAGGCGTTAAAAATGGTTGTAATCCTCTCCTTCCTGAAATGAGTTGGTAGGTTCTTCGTTCTGAAATACTTCCTAACTCGTGCAGCGCTAAAGCCGCATAATCTAAAACCAGTGCCAATGGCTGGCCATGGAAATTACCGGCACTTATAACTGCATCTTCCTCTTCGAGCACGACGGGGTTATCTGTTGCTGCATCTACTTCTGTCTCAATTACCTCCATGGCGTGCATCAAGGCATTTTTTGAGGCTCCATGCACCTGAGGCATGCATCGGAAACTATATGGATCCTGAACGTGTGCCTTTTCCAAATGCATAACGGGGGCATCCTTTAGCAACGAATAAATTCGTGAAGCCGTCAATACTTGACCCTTTTGTGGACGTGTCGCATTCACGCCTGCTGTAAATGGTTCAATGCGTCCATCATGTGCCGCTGTGCTCAGAGCACCAATATAATCTGCAAGGTAATCGAGCTTTCGCGCGTGAAGCATTGCGTAGATTCCATGGGAAGACATGAATTGGGTACCGTTCAATAAAGCCAATCCTTCTTTTGATGCAAGGGTCCAAGTAGTCCAAGCAGAACTGCCTAATTCCTTCAATACATCCTGAGTCGCAGCAATATTTCCTTTCCACCATAAACTGCCCTCTCCAAGAAGCGGCAAAGACATATGCGCCAATGGAGCCAAATCACCGGAAGCACCTAAAGACCCTTGCGAATAAATTACGGGCAATGCATTCGAATTATAGAGGTCGACCAAACTTTGGCAAACCCCTAATCGGATGCCACTTACCCCGACCGCAAAGCTTTTTAACTTAAGCGCAATCATTAAACGGATGACTTCGGGTCGAACGTATTCGCCCATTCCACATGCGTGTGAACGAACAAGGTTCGTTTGCAATTGGCCCAAATCCGCATCGTCAATCTCAATATTGCATAGGCTACCAAATCCAGTATTCACACCATAAATCGGACGTTCACTTCGAGCGGTTTTGTCCTCCAAAAAAGCTCGAGATGCCGAAATACGCTGTACGGCTTCTTTACTAAGCTCTAATCGAACTGAGCCTAGGGAAATTTTATGGTAATCTTCATAAGAAATGGGGGCTGTCCCAATGAAAACGGTTTGCATATGATAGGTTTTGAGAAGACCAAAATACGGCACACCTTGGGTATTTTATGCATTTGCTGAACACCCTTTAAAAATTTGGGTTTTAATCTTAGAACAAACAACTAAGAATGAAGAACTACGTAATTGTTGGAGGTAGCAAAGGAATTGGAAAAGCAACAGCAGAACTACTTGCTGCCGAGGGACATCAGGTAACCGTTTTTAGCAGGACGCCATATGAGGGTCCTGCGCATACCATTGAATGGGAAGAATTTGACGTACTCTCCGATTCATGGGACGATCGCATGCCCGAGAATATCGATGGACTCATGTACAGCGTTGGATCCATCAACCTCAAACCTTTCAAAGGCCTAAAACCTGAAGTCTTTGTAGACGATTTTAACCTGCATGTTATGGGTGCCATACATGCACTGCAAGCAGCCCAGAAAAACTTCAACCCGACTAGCATTCCCTCTTGTTTGCTATTCTCAACAGTCGCCGTTCAACGCGGGATGCCATTTCATGCAACAGTAAGTGCCTCCAAAGGAGCAATCGAAGGATTGGTGCGTGCGATTTCATCAGAATGGGCGCCCAAGGCCAGAATTAATGCAATTGCTCCATCACTTACGGATACTCCTCTTGCAGGGCGACTACTATCAACGCCCGAAAAGAAAGAATCCATTGGTGCCAACAACCCAATGAAACGCGTCGGTGAGGTCGAAGATATCGCAGAAATGGCGGCCTTTCTTCTCTCAGATAAAAGCAGCTGGATGACCGGACAAATCGTCCATGTAGACGGTGGTCAAAGCGTAATCTAGACGTGTCTCGCACGGCCATAAACATACTTTGGTTCAAACGCGATCTAAGACTTGAGGACCACGCCGCGCTTTGCGCGGCGGTGGACCAAGGTCTACCCATCCTCGCCCTATACCTCAAAGAGCCTACTCAATGGGAACAACCACAACATACACCACGGCAATGGCAGTTTGTTTGGGACTCTATCGAATCGCTTAATCACACGCTTGAGAAAACCGCTGTTCATGCCATTGAAGCAGAAGCATTAGACTTCTTTCCGGCGGTCCAAGACTATTATGACATCAAAGGGGTCTTCAGCCATGAGGAAATCGGCATTCAGTGGACCTATGATCGTGATAAAGCGGTTAAACAATGGTTTCAAAGTCATGGAATCGACTGGCATGAATACCCCACATTTGGAGTGGCAAGAGGTCTGAAAAACAGAAGGCATTGGCTTAAAAATTGGTATGAGGAAATACATGCCCCTGCCCCACGCAGTCCTAGGGATGCATTCTCCTCATTATGCCTTCCCAACCCTTTCCCACATTGGTCAGCATCAGCTCCAGAACTGCCACCAAACTACTTTCAGCGCGGAGGTTTAGTACGTTCAGAAAAAGTCCTTCAAAGTTTTTTACTTGAACGCATCACCTCCTATGCCAAGAGCATTTCCAAACCGAAGGAAAGCAGAAAGGGTTGCTCGAGAATATCGCCTCATCTCGCTTGGGGCAACTTGTCGGTTCGCCAAGTTTTTCAACGTTCTCGAGATCTAGAAGTTCCTGGTAGTAAACGCAATCTCAAAGCTTTCCAAGACCGATTGCGATGGCAAAGTCATTTCATGCAAAAATTCGAAAGTGAGGTAGAATACGAACACATTCCTATCAATCGAGCTTTTGTTCCCGTGGATGCCTCAAAAGAAATGGATACCCATAAATTTCAAGCATGGAAAGACGGTTTAACAGGCGTTCCTTTGGTAGATGCTTGCATGCGTTGCCTCACTCAGACCGGATACTTAAATTTCAGAATGCGCGCTATGGTGGTGAGCTTCTACAGCCAATACTTATGGCTGCCATTTAAACCGGGAGCCGATTATTTAGCGGGGCTATTTACCGATTTTGAACCCGGCATTCATTACCCACAATTTCAAATGCAAAGCGGGTATACAGGCGTTAATACGATTCGTATTTACAATCCAATCAAACAAAGTCAGGACCACGATCCTAAAGGAGTATTTATTAAAGAGTGGATTCCTGAGTTGCGCGACATCCCTGAGGAATACATCCACGAGCCTTGGAAAATACCTCCTATGCAATGGGCCATGGAGGGTTGGCAAACCGGAAATTATCCTAGAGAACCCATTGTTAACCTGCAACGTGCAAGAAAGCACGCCAGCGATCTACTGTATTCTACCAAAAAATCGAAGAATTCTAGAATCGAATCTGTCCGCATACTCGAGCGGCACACGAATCCAGGAAGAAAAGAGATTTAGCTCTCATCAACCAATCGGAAGCCTTCACCGTGCACATTTTCTATTCGCAAACGCTCGTCAGATTTTAAGTATTTACGAAGCTTTGCCACATAGACATCCATTGAACGCCCCGTAAAATAGTTGTCCTCTTTCCAAATCTTCAACAGCGCCTTTGATCGAGGTAACAATTGATTTTTATAGGCAATCATTAACTTCAAAAGTTCACTTTCCTTAGGACTTAAACGTGTGCTTTCACTACCTAGCTCAAGTTGACGGATTTTAGGGAAAAACGTGAAATTGCCCAAGGTGAGCTCGTCCGGCTCATCGTCCGTTTCTGCAGCCTTACGTCCAATGATGGCTTGAATTTTATAGAGGAGTACATCCGTATCAAATGGCTTGACCAAGTAATCGTCGGCACCGGCCGAATAGCCTGCAATGATATCTTCTTTTTGTCCCTTTGCAGTTAAAAAAATCAAGGGTTGACCATTATCAATTTCCTTCACTTCGGTTGCTAAAGTCAGGCCGTCCTTTTTAGGCATCATGATATCGAAGATGCACAAGTCAAATGTCCCTTGTTTAAACGCTCGTAATCCCTGAACTCCATCTCGTTCTAAGGTGACTTCGAAGTCATTGAAAATCAACGTATCTCGTAATAGATTTCCGAAATTGACATCGTCTTCAACCAATAAAATGTGCTGCTTCTCCATACTTAACTCTTTGGCAGTTTTATCGTAAATGTGGTGCCCTCATGTAAAGTACTTTCCAACTGGATACTTCCACGGTGCTTTTCAATTATTTCCTTAACGAACGAAAGGCCTAAACCGTGCCCTTTCACATCATGAATATTTCCTTTAGTAGCGCGGAAGAATCGATCAAATACCTGGATTTGTGTCTCCTCATCCATTCCAATTCCTCGGTCACGAATAGAACAGGTGTAATGCGCCCCACTTTGATTGAGTTTTATACTTACCTGAGGTGCTTCTACACTGTACTTTATAGCATTGTCAATGAGATTAGTCAAAGCGCTTTTCAACTGCGTTTGATCGCCGTTAAAATCATAGCTACCGGCTTCAATATTGAGGTCCATCCATCCACCTCTATCCTGAACACTCAATTTGAAGTGATCAACGGCTTCTTGTACGAGCGAATCGAGTTTTAACCAATCTTTGGTCAGGGTCAACTCTTCCTTATCCATCATCGACATTTGCAGCACGCTCTCCATCTGCGCATTCATACGTTTGTTCTCGCTCTTAATGATTTCTAGATACGAACGCATTTGATCGCCATTCATTTTCTCGCCATTCTTCATCAGTGAATCGACAGCAAGATTGATTGTTGCTAAAGGTGTTTTGAACTCATGACTCATGTTATTGATGAAATCACTTTTGACATCTGCCAAACGTTTTTGTCGTTTGCCTTGACGTTGTACTCCGAAAAATGCAAAGAGAATGACCACCGCAAACAAAAGCGCGGCTAATAAACTTAAATAGACGCGTTTAGCAAGGAAGAAGCCTTCTTTTGGAAAGTAGATGAGGAGTTGTCGTGAGGGACCGAAAAAGCTTTCAGCAATGATGTAATTAAAGGTAACGAGCTGTACATCAAACGCTTCAGAACTCAAGCTACTTAGATAGCCGTTTTCAGCTATGGCCCATTTCGGTTCTACATTAACACCCTGTTTCCTAAGCTCCGAAACTAAAATACTATCGAGTTCATCGTAACTTAATTGAGCCTCCCACGGCATAGAACTCTGGAAGTTGTCAAAAAATCCGCCAAATAAGGTTGAATCAATTCCTCCATAACCCAGTCCATTTTGAACTTGCCCGCTAGACCAACGCAAGGTCGTAGTCCCCATAGGTGTATTGATGGTAACCGTACTGTCTCCGGAAGGCCGATTATTAAAGGCGCCCATACTCTTTCTACGAACATGCAATCGGACACGTGCATCCAACTGAGTTGCTACTTCCCCGACCTTCGTCTCGTATTGCTGACGTTGCAATTCCAATTCACCTGAAAGCAGGCTTAATTGTAGGTATAGCGCACCCAAAACGGCGGCCGTTAAGATGGCCGTCAAAGAATGTTTGCGCAATTTCGAAAGCAACACTTCAAGCATACCACTAAAATAAAGGGATTAAAATGCTTCCGGGAAGATTTTAACGCGTCTTAACAGCTTAGAGCAATTGAGTGATGATGGCATCTGTGTCCAACCCTTCACCTTTGGCCTTATAGTTTACCGCTAGGCGATGGCGAAGCACAGGACGTGCTACCGCTTTGATATGAGCAACAGAAGGACTTCCCTCGCCTTTCATCGTCGCCAAGGCCTTCGCCGCTAACACTAAACTCTGAGATGCACGAGGGCCAGCTCCCCAACTTAAATATTCATTGCTTACCGGAGCAGCACCTTCAGTTCCGGGTCGTGTCTTGCGCACAAGATTCACGGCATATTCAACCACATCTTGAGTCACTGGAACAGCACGCACCGCTTCTTGCAGGGCCAAAACATCTTCAGCAGACATCATGGCATTTATGTTGGCGCTATTCACTCCGGTAGTCGATTGAACTACTTGAACTTCCTCTGCGGCAGTTGGATAGTCCATTTTAATATTGAATAGAAAACGATCAAGCTGAGCCTCAGGCAAAGGATAAGTACCTTCTTGCTCGATGGGATTCTGAGTTGCGAGTACAAAAAATGGATTGGGCAATGACATGGTATTTCCCGCGACGCTCACTTTTTTCTCTTGCATCGCTTCCAGAAGTGCCGCCTGTGTTTTTGGTGGCGTTCTATTGATCTCATCTGCAAGAACAATATTGGCGAATACGGGTCCCTTATGGAATACGAACTCACGATTCGCATTGAGCATCTCGGTTCCGGTGATATCCGATGGCATCAAATCCGGGGTGAACTGAATTCTAGAAAAATCCAATCCTAAAGCTTGGGCAACCGATGTAATCAGCAATGTTTTTGCAAGACCAGGAACGCCAATGAGCAAACTATGACCTTTGCACAATAAACTCATGGCAATAAGATCAACGGCCTCCTCCTGCCCTATGATTGATTTGGCGATTTCGTCCTTAAACGCCTTGAGTTTCGATGGCGCTTGCTCCAATAATGCTATGATTTGCGTATCAGTCATTGTTGGAGTTCCAAGAATTTAATTGGTCATCGCAGGGATAGTATCCAGAATTCACCTTAACGAAGGTTTCTAAAAGTTTCTCGTCTTTCCATTCCTGAACTAAACGTGCCTGTTTTTCTTGCAATGCAAATCCTTTAATTCGCGTAAAGTCCAAGTCTAGATTCGCGCGGTGCGGTTCATATTTTGCGTCCATACGAACTATTCTAAATGCCTCACGTTGATCGTCGGAAACGAAGAATGTGGATTCGGAAAGTGCTCCTTCTTCCAGCGTATTCACTACACCAAAGAGGCCACGGTCAAGTTGACTGATTTCGAATTTGTTATTTCCATTTTGGAAATTACTCATCTTACCCCCATTAAAACGGGTATTTTCATCCTCGCTGTACAAACGGGCGGCGTCTTCAAAGGCCAATTCTCCTGCGTTTATTGCACTCGCTACGCTATCAAGGAAGTTCTTAGCTTCCGTCAAATCTTCTTGACTCAACTTCGGCTTAATAAGGATGTGACGTAGGTCCAATTCCTCCCCACGCTTTTCTAAAAGTTGTACAATGTGGTAACCGAATTCCGTTTTGAATGGATCGCTGATTTCCCCTTTTCTAAGATTAAATGCGACTGCTTCAAACTCCTTCACGAATACACCGCGCTGAATGCCTTTGTATTCGCCACCTTTTTTATTCGATCCGGGATCTTCACTGTAGAGAATGGCCATGGATGAAAAACTTGTTCCATTTTCAATTCGCTCTTTTAGACCAGCTAACTTGTCAATAACCTCGTCTTCAGCTTCTTTACTTACTTCCGGGTATTTTACGATTTGCGAAATTTCGACTTCCGCGTTAATCAATGGTACACTGTCCTGCGGAAGATTTTCGAAAAACGAACGAACCTCAGACGGCGTAACCTCAATGCCCTCGACAATAGTCATCTGCATGCGCTGTGCAACCAATTGCTCCTTGATTAACGTGCGCATTTCTTCTTTGATTTCTACCACCGATTTCTCATAAAACTCTTCAAGTTTTTGTTGATCACCCATTTGCATGATCAATTGTTGGATTCTCCGGTCCATGTTAGCTTCAACCTCATCTTCTCCAACGGTCACTGAATCTATCTCTGCGTGATGTATCAATAGCTTCTGAAACAGTAATTCTTCGAAGACTTCACAGTAACTAACCGACTCACCGAAATTTTGACGATTGAAAACGTCGTATTGTTCTTCAATCTCACTTTTCAGAATGATATCCCCCCCAACGATTGCTGCAACGCCATCGACGGTTTTAGGTTGGGCTTGTGCGGCAAGTCCCAATACGGTGAATAAACTAATAGATAATAAGTGTGCCTTCTTCAATTGCATCTTCAATTATGTTTTCTTCAATACGCTCGATTAATTTTAATCGGCGCTTATTTAGCAACACTTTTCGAATCCGTTCAGAAACGTATTCTAGAGGGCTGTAATTGTCTTCAAATCGGACGTCGTTTACTTCCACAAAATACACAAGAACAGTGTCTTCACATGAAAATTTCTTGGTTCGATTAAAAAAGGAATATGGGTTGCTTACCGATAACGGAATCTCATCAATAAAATCATCCAATGGTACCCAAACAGAATCTTGATAATTACTTTGTTTGGTCGCAAATACCTCCGCCCAGTCCAAAAAGCGCTCATGCTGATTTGATGAGGTAAACCATCGTTTCGCCAAATCTACCTTTTGTGCTCCAATCGGTGCGGCCAGGTACTTCGCCTGAACGATGCGCTCTTTTAGTTCAAAATTGGCTTTGTTATTTTCATAATAGGCCGCTATTTCACTATCCGAAATGTTTGTATCAAGGTGTTGATTAATATACCGATCGATATAGGCATGCTTCAACAAATCATTACGGTACTGCTCGACCAGATCTTCAAAATTCTGTAAATCAGTCCTCAAGTTGAATTCTGCAGCCTGAACAAGAAGTTCATTCTTGGCCCAATTGCGAATGATTAAGTTGACATACGACGTACTATCGGCAACCTCCATACTGCCTGGTGCTGGCAGTCGTTCCTTTACATCTTCCAAATAGAGCTTCGAAGCCCCTAGCTGTGCCAATAACTCAGGATCTGAATCCTGATTCACACAGCCCACAAAGAGCCCCAACGACGCTATTAAGAAGAGTTTACGCATTAGTTCAACTCAGCAAAAACTGCAGCTTTAACTTCTTCGTTTATGCGTACTTCAAACTTTTCACTCAATGCCTCAACCCATGCTTTTTCAAGTCGGTCTTGGTAGCTTGCAATCACCAATCCCTTAATTTCATTCAAAGCTTTAGGTCCTGCAGGTAATAACTCTTCCACGTACAATACGGCAAACCCTCCACTACTAAGTTCTACTGGACCATAGGTACCTTTATCGGTGTTCCAAATTTCTTGCAGTACGGGTTCATCCTTTTGCTGAGCTAAACCCGAAGCGTAGGCAATATTCAGAGCATCTTGATTCTCAAGAAGTTCATCAACCTTGTCTCTACGGCCTTTTTCAAGCCACTTCGCAATTTTCTTGGCATCGCGCTGTTCAGTGCAAACCCAATAGTTATAGGTAATACGATCTTCCCAAAGAAAATTTTCTTTAATCAACTCGTATTCATCGGCGATACCTGAACTGTCCTTAGCGGCCTTTTCCCAAACTTCATCTTGGGTAAGATCAAACAATAAAATACCTTCCTTGTATTCTCTCACCAAGTTTCTGAAATCCGCATGCTTGCTTTCTAGCTGGCTGTCCTCGTAAGCTACGACCTTATCGTTACAGAGCGTATTAAATTGTAAACGCAAGAACTCATCGCCTTTACCACCTACTTCGACATTTTGGTTTTGAGCCCAAAACTCAAGTAATTGACCAACCTTAACACTTTGATCAGCAAAAGTAGCGACCGTTCTATCTTGGAATCGATTTGGTACTTCCCAAGTATGTGCAGCAAATGAAGTCATATCAACCAACTTCTTAGCATACGCATAGCCACGCTCGTCAACTTTAAAGTTGTAATCTTGCTTCAACTGCTTCACAAATCGCTTCGCACCAATGGTGTTACGACTGTCTCGCTTAACTTTTCTAGACAATTCCTTTTCCAATGATTCATAAGAACCGATTGGCTTTTTTTCAATCAATTGGATTACATGCCAACCAATAGACGTTTGGACAGGTGCACTGTAATCGCCAGGATTTTCTAAGGCAAAAGCAGCGTCTTCGAATGCTGGCATCATCTTATTGATTCCAAATTCCGGTAACTCACCCATCTTATCTTTTGTCCTGCGGTCTTCACTGTATTCCAATAAATCCATGAAGTTCTCGCCATTCTGCAAGCGCGTGTAGATTTCATTCGCACTTCGTTCTGCACGTTGGGCTTGAGCTGGCTCGGCGCCACTGTTTGAACCAAAGAAAATATGACGTACACGCACCGTACCACTTGCAGGTCGGCGATCCAATAATTTGATTAAGTGATAGCCATACTGAGAACGAATAGGCATACTAATCTCATCAATTTCAAGGCCGTAAGCCGCCGATTCAAATGGGTAAACCATGCTAAAAGCAGTAAAGAAACCTAAATCTCCTCCTTGCTTCGCACTCCAAGTATCCGCACTCTGTGTACGAGCTGCATTTTCAAACGTCAATTTGCCTTTCAATATCGTCGAACGCAATTCTAACAATTGGTTGTATACTTTTAACGTATCGGCTGGAAGAGCATCACCATCTAAGGCAATCATAATGTGTGCAGCACGAACCTCTTCTTTCATGCGCGCATAAGCCTCATCTAGCAATTCTTGCTCTGCTCCTTGATCACTGAGGTAAGGCTTTGCCAACTGAGCTCTATAGCCTCCGAATTCACTCTTAAACTGAGAAGCTGTGTCGCGCTGTTGCGCATATGCTTCTGCAATTTTTAATTTGAATGTAATGTAAAGGTCCAGGTATTCTTCTGGAGTTTTTGGATCAATCGCTGCTCCTACTCCTTTGTTCTTTTGATATACTGCTTTAAACTCTTCAGCAGTGACCTGAACCGCATCTCCTACTTCAAATAGGATGGATTTTTCTTGGGCATTTGCGCCCAACCCCATTGCTAAAGCCGCAAGGAGTACAAAACTGATTCTTTTCATTTATCTACTGTAGTTAGGTGCTTCTCTTGTAATGCTCACATTGTGCGGATGACTTTCAGACATCCCTGCACTGGTAATTTGTACAAAACGAGCAGTTTCTTTTAAAGTGTTTACGTCTTTGGAACCGCAATAGCCCATTCCAGCGCGTAATCCACCGATGAATTGGTACATTACTTCACCAACTTCACCTTTATAGGGCACACGGCCAACGATACCTTCAGGTACCAATTTTTTCACATCGTCCTCCACATCTTGGAAGTAACGGTCTTTTGAACCGTCGGTCATTGCTTCCACAGAACCCATGCCTCGGTAGGTCTTATACTTTCTCCCTTCGTAAATAACGGTTTCACCCGGGCTTTCTTTTGTTCCAGCGAACATTGAGCCGAGCATTACACTATCCGCTCCTGCAGCAATGGCTTTGACGATATCACCAGTGAATCGAATACCACCATCTGCGATTACTGGAATTCTATTTTGGATGGCTTTTGCGACTTCCATAACCGCACTAAGCTGAGGATAACCGACACCTGCCACGATACGAGTTGTACAGATGGACCCTGGCCCAATTCCAACTTTTACAGCATCCGCACCAGCCTCCATCAAATACAACGCTGCCTCGGCTGTTGCAATATTTCCAACAACGACGTCTAATGAAGGAAATTTAGCTTTAACGCTTTTTAATGCAGTTACCACACCCTTAGTGTGACCGTGTGCAGTATCAATAATAACCGCATCCACGCCGCTCTCATGAAGCGCCGCTACACGTTCAACTACGTCATGGGTAACCCCAACTGCAGCTGCAACGCGAAGTCTACCATATTGGTCTTTATTCGCATTGGGTTTAATCTTGATTTTAGTGATATCTCGATATGTGATCAAACCGACCAACTTGTAGTTCTCATCAACTACTGGTAGTTTCTCAATTTTATGTTCTTGGAGAATCGCTTCCGCTTCCTCCATTGTACCATTGGGCTTAGTGGTTATCAAATTGCCCTTGGTCATAACATCGTTAATCAGACGGTCATTGTCTTTTTCAAAGCGCAAATCACGATTTGTAATGATACCGACCAAGACTTTATTCTCATCGGTAATAGGGATACCACCAATTCTAAACTCTGCCATCATCGCTTTGGCATCACGCACCGTAGAGTCCTTAGATAAGGTAACCGGATCTAAAATCATTCCGCTCTCTGCACGTTTCACTTTGCGAACCTCCATCGCTTGTTGTTCGATGGTCATGTTTTTATGAATAACGCCAATACCTCCCTCCTGTGCGATAGCAATAGCCATAGCGCTTTCAGTAACCGTATCCATCGCTGCGGATACAATTGGAGTTTTCATCCCAATGTTTCTAGTGAACTTGGAACTTAAATCTACATCTCTTGGTAATACTTCAGAGTAATTCGGTACGAGAAGTACATCATCGTACGTCAAACCTAAACTGAGGACTTTGTCGTTGTTGTAAGGCATTGCAATTCCGATTTGAATTGCGCCCAAAATTAAGCAATTTAAATGAAACAGAACGGGCGGCCTGTGGCCGCCCGTAAAGGTTTTATATTCTTTTAACAATTAGTACAATAAGGTGAAGTTACCGCGCTCTTCAATCGGCACGTCTTCAATGCTTCTGTACTTAATATAATAGGTATAAACCCCCATCTTGGCTTCGTTACCACCAATCATACCATCCCAACCTTCATTCAGATCGTTCGTTCTGAAGACTTCTTGTCCCCAACGGTTTTGAATGAATAATGTGTAACTATCTGGTCTAGCAAAGACGCCTTGAGGTTTCCAAATGCGGTTTTCAACTACATCTGATTTAGGATTGAAGGCACTTGGCACCCATAAACGTGCTTTGTGTACGGCACAAGCGACATTCGAACGAGCATTGAATTTCTCGCCAAATTCATCCCTCCAAGGAATAATTCCATCTTTTGCAACTGCCTTCACATAATAACAGAACTTGCCCTTACTAGTTGAAAACGGCTTGATATCATCTAGGAATGCCGTATCACTAGTACTACCGGCAAGAGAATACGAACCACCGCCATTTATGGAACGGTAAATTTCATACACATCTACTCCAGCATCGAAATCGCGATACGATGTCCACATCAATTGATTCGTTAGGTTACCGATAGCTTCAACATTTAAGAGAACGTTAGTTCCTAGATTTGATATGGTATCCATAGCACCACATGAATCACGGGATGCTATTCTATAGTAGTAACGGCGACTATTTGGATCACCGGTAAAGTCAATGAATTTAACCTCCCAGGGACCCAGTGCGGGTTTAGCAACGGTTCCAATGGTCAAATATGGACCGATGAGGTCGTCAGCACGTTGAATCTGGAAATCAATAACGTCCGCATCCTTGTCGATATATGCATACAGATCCACTCCATTTTGAGAATTCACGGATGCACGACCGAGGTAAAGAACTTTAGAACCTTGAACAACTGCTGAGCTATTGCATACACGGTTCGAAGTTGACGAAATAGTACCTGTAGTATCTACTGCTCTTACGTAGTAACAGTAGGTATATCCATTAATAATACCGTAATGATTGAAGGTCGTGTCAAGATTCCCTCCTTTTAGCAATACCCCAGTGATCACTCCTCCTAAAGGATCGGTGATATCTGCATAAAGGTTGTAAGCAGCGGGCTGTGTTTGAGTCCATTCTTTGTAGGTGTTCCAGCGAATTCGTGCATAGCCATCACATGGATCAACACCAAGGTTCAAGAATATGGTGCTGGAAGGAATAGTGTTCCCAACCGAACTCTGATTACCACAACTATCGACAGCGGTAATTAGATACGTCTCACTTTCATTCTCTGCGTTTGATAGTGCATAAATCCATGGCATGGAGGTAGCGTGATCTGCCGCTGAAATAGAATCAATGGGTTGGTAAAAACCAGAATTATCCTTTCTGTAAATACGATAGAACACCACATCGCTATCGGAAGAACCGGCCCATGATAATGCGGCAAGATTTCCATTAGCCACCGTAACGCTGTCAAAGACCACTGGTGATGGAGGTGTTTTATCGGAGAAGAATCCACTGTCAGTGGTGCTCTCACATGTCGTATGATAACGTACTTGGTAGTTCAACCACTCACCACAGAACGCTACTGAATCCGTGTACGTGAAGTCATCTGTACTTCCAATCTGTACCCAAGAACCTGAATTAATCGGTGCTTCAACCCATACATCGTACACTGTGTTGGTATCCCCTCTTAACCAAGTATTCCAGTTTAGTACCGCAACTGAAGAGTTCGGCGGTGGCGGGAACGCTTGAAGGTTAACTCGTACATTCTGAAGTGTATCCGTTGGATCTGAAAGAAGACCACAACCTCCTGCTACTTGAATAGTATATCCGTTCACAGCATTAGGATCTGCAGTTGCATCGGTGTAGGTCTGAGTTGCCCAGTCGAAAATCGTATCAATAACCGCTGTATTCCCCAATGTATCGATACGATTGATTAAGTAGTAATCCCAATTGAAACCTGTATCAGGATTCGCCACCCA
>Ga0181605_10000225_pt1 | contig 57160 bp, 66 predicted proteins | sample 041ome_11_FD_148676 | JGI IMG/M metagenome (GOLD analysis project Ga0181605, IMG submission 148676) | Coastal salt marsh microbial communities from the Groves Creek Marsh, Skidaway Island, Georgia - 041411US metaG (spades assembly) | ecosystem: Environmental > Aquatic > Marine > Intertidal zone...
CCTCGGGCGGTGTAACATCGGCCGCGGAATGGCCAAAGTAGCGCTGCGCCGCCGCTTCGAACCCACGTGCACCTGCGCCCAAAAAGGCGCGGTTGAGATAGATCGTTAGAATTTCGTCTTTGGTGTACTTCGCTTCCATCGCGATGGCATAGGTGGCTTCCTTGACCTTGCGCCAAAGCGACCCTTGTCGGCAATCGGCCTCATAATCGGCTTCGGTCTTCCATGCTTTCGGGTCATAGGGGGTTCCTAGACACAAAAGTTTCGCCGTTTGCTGCGTGATCGTCGATCCACCATGACCCGACAGCGCCCCGCGTCCTTCGCGTAGGTTGATGCGGATTGCGCTGGAGATGCCGCGCAGGCTCACGCCGAAATGGCTGTAGAACCGTTTATCTTCGGTGGCGATGATCGCGTTCTTGAGATGGGGCGAAACTGTATCTGCGGTCACCATGCCGCCGAATTGGTCGCCCCGCCATGCGAACACGTCGCCATACCGGTCCGTCAAGGTTACCGATCCGCGGGCGCGGCCATCCAACATCTGTTCGACAGGGGGCATGGTCGACATTAGATAGGCCACCGCCCCCGCAAGGATCAGCCCCATGATCAAACTGCCACGCCAAAACAGACCCCACACAATCCGCCACAGCGCCCCAAAAATTGATTTCATCAATCGAGTCAAAAACCCACCCGTAGGTTTGGAGCGCGCAGCCGGTTTGCGCCGCGACGCGGGTGCGGTTTTCTTTTTCTTAGGCGGCGCCGAAGTATGACGCCGATCCGCGACAAGGCGGGGTGTTTTTCGTTTTTCTGCCATTGGCCCTGCTCAGCCTTTTTTACCAACTTACCGAGAATCTGCAGGATTGTTTAGGGGAAAATATGGGGGCACGCCGCGCATATATCGATTAATTTTTAATCAACTTAACCTTTTTGCGCAATTTTTATGCACAATTTTTGAATATTCCCCCAGTTCACCGCGTTTTTTCGTTCTAAAACCCGTCGTTTCAATTTTTCTTGTTGCCATAGACCAAGCGGACTTTGTGAAAGGAACTTCAATGAAACTGATCATAGCGACGATCAAGCCGTTCAAGCTTGAAGACGTCCGACAAGCGTTAACCGACATCGGGATCAAAGGGATGATGGTCACCGAAATAAAAGGGTTCGGTTCGCAATCTGGACATACAGAAATTTACCGTGGCGCAGAATACGCCGTCAATTTCGTTCCAAAGGTGAAATTGGAATTGGTGGTCGATGCATCCATGGCGGACCAAGTTGTTGATACAATTACCAAAACAGCACGCACAGGCAAAATCGGCGATGGCAAAATCTTTGTTCTGGACGTCGAACAAACCGTTCGTGTGCGCACTGGCGAAACTGGCACTGATGCAATCTAGGGGCATGAAAACAATGAAAAACCCATTACTTAAACTGGCGATGATTGCAGGCGCGGCCGCAATCCTGCCTTCGGTTTCACTGGCACAAGACGCGGCGCCAAAATTGGTCGCGACGGATACAGTGTTTATCCTCAACTCTTTGCTCTTTCTTGTTGGCGGCTTTTTGGTCTTTTGGATGGCCGCAGGCTTTGCCATGCTTGAGGCAGGTTTGGTACGTTCCAAAAACGTCACCATGCAGCTGACAAAAAACGTGGCCTTATTCAGCTTGGCCTGCGTGTTCTATTACTTGATCGGCTACAACCTGATGTATCCACTGGGAACATGGTCGGTTGAGGGCGTTTTGTCCGGTGTCTTTAGCACCGCGGTGCTCGAAGCGGTCGGCGTGGCATCCGATGCTGTCGATGATTACAGCTACGCCGCGACGGGTTCGGATTTCTTTTTCCAATTGATGTTCTGTGCCGCAACCGCGTCCATCGTGTCAGGTACTCTGGCCGAGCGGATCAAACTATGGCCGTTTCTTATCTTTACCGTTGTTTTGACAGCTGTGATTTACCCAATCCAAGCATCTTGGAAATGGGGCGGTGGTTTCCTTGACGAAATGGGTTTCTTGGATTTCGCAGGCTCAACCGTTGTACACTCTGTCGGTGGCTGGGCAGCTTTGGCGGGCGCGATCATCCTTGGACCACGCATTGGCAAATACTCAAAAGAAGGCCGTGTGATCCCAATTCCGGGTTCCAACCTGACACTTGCAACATTGGGCACGTTTATTCTGTGGATGGGCTGGTTCGGATTTAACGGCGGTTCACAATTGGCCATGGGGTCGGTGGGTGATGTCGCGGATATCTCACGCATCTTTTCAAACACAAACGCTGCTGCCGCAGGCGGTGCGCTGGCCACCCTTCTGTTGACACAGTTCCTGTACAAAAAACCTGACCTGACAATGATCTTGAACGGTGCGTTGGCGGGATTGGTGTCGATCACTGCAGAACCTCTCACCCCATCTTTGGGTGCAGCGACCTTGATTGGTGCAGTGGGCGGTGTGATCGTGGTCTTCGCGGTTCCCATGTTGGACAAGATGAAAATCGACGACGTCGTTGGTGCGATCCCTGTTCACCTGCTGTCTGGCATCTGGGGCACACTTGCAGTGGTCTTTACCAACCCTGATGCGTCACTTAGCGTGCAAATCCTGTCGATCTTTGTGGTGGGTGGCTTTGTTCTGGTGACGTCAAGCGTTCTATGGCTGATCCTAAAGGCAACTTTGGGCATCCGTGTCAGCGAGGAAGACGAAATCAATGGTCTCGACATGGCGGAATTGGGGATGGAAGCCTATCCAGAATTCTCACGCAGATAAGGCAGAACACACCCAGAAACAAAAAAGGGGTCGCACCGCGGCCCCTTTTATCGTAATTAAGCAGAGTTGCGAATTTAATTGAGTTCAAAATGAAAAAAATTGCGTCAAATAGAATAGGGATCGACGACGGTCGTTTTACGCTTTTCTCTGATTTTGATACTGACGGCCCCATGTGGTCAGGCGTTGGACCGCGCGAAGTCACCCAAGATATTGCATTCTCAGACAGCTTCTTATCCCCGCCAAGCGTTCATTTAACAATCGCGCTGTGGGATGTGCATGAAGGCCATAACATGCGCATGGATTTCTTCGCAGAAGACATCACCGCGAACGGCTTTCGCGCCGTGTTTAAAACATGGGGGGACACCAAAATCGCCCGCCTGCAAATGGCATGGCAGGCGATTGGTGAAGTCGCGGATCCAGACGAGCTCTGGATCCTAAGCGATTAAAGCAAACCGTCGTAGATCGGATCCAAGGTTTCTGTTTCAAACAGGGATGACACCGATGTGCCGTTCCAAATGTTCAAAATAGCTTGGGCAAACATCGGTGCTGTTGGCACAATGCGAATGTTTGGGGCATTCAATACCGCTTCGGTGGCTTCGATTGAATCGGTCAAAACCAATGATTTCATGACCGAATTTGCCACGCGCTCAACCGCGGGGCCGGACATCACACCGTGGGTGATATAGGAATGCACTTCGGCCGCGCCGTTTTCCATCAATACTTCGGCGGCTTTGCACAATGTTCCTGCGGTATCGCAAATGTCATCTACGATGATACATTTCTTACCTTCGACGTTACCAATCACCGTCATTTCGGCAATTTCACCGGGTTTTTCGCGGCGTTTGTCAACGATCGCCAATGGCGCGTTGATACGTTTTGCCAATTCACGGGCACGCGCCACGCCGCCCACATCGGGGGACACGACCATCACATCGCTCAGCCCCTCTTTGAATTGGCTGATGATATCCAAGGCAAACACGGGCGACGCATACAGGTTGTCGACGGGAATATCAAAAAACCCTTGGATCTGTGCAGCATGCAAATCCAAGGTCAAGACACGCTCAACCCCGGCTTCGACCAACATATTTGCCACCAGCTTGGCGGAAATCGGGGTCCGCGCCTTGGCACGGCGATCTTGGCGGGCATAGCCAAAATATGGGATCACTGCGGTAATCCGTCCTGCAGAGGACCGGCGCAATGCATCTGCCATAATCAGCAGTTCCATCAAGTTGTCATTTGCAGGGTTTGACGTGGATTGAATGATAAACATATCTTCGCCGCGCACGTTGTCATAGACTTCGACAAAAATCTCTTGGTCATTAAAACGTTCAACGCGTGCGTCAACCAACCCGACGTTCAAGCCACGATGTAGCGACATACGGCGCGAAATAGCTTTGGCGAGAGGACGGTTGGCGTTCCCAGAAATCATCTTGGGTTCATTGGCTGGCATCAGTTCGGTCTTTCCAGTTGCAAGTGACAGAATCGGGGTTATGCCCCCGCTTAACATGGCAACCGAATTTGGCAAAGTATTGGGTTGGGTCCATTACGTCGCAATTGTAACATTTTTATAAAAATCACATCGCCTGCGGTTGAATGTGGCGCGATCAATCACGCAAAGCGCGTCATTGCGCCAAAATTCATATTTTAGGTGGCGGGTTGCAGTCTGCAAATCTATAAGCATGCACAGAATAGAACAGGGAAACAGCATGCCCATCACACACCGCGCAGGATTGGATATCAACGACATTACGATTGGCACGGGTCCCGAACCTGCGTTGATGATCCATTCATCGCTGTCAAACGCGCGATCCTTTACCCGATTGGCGACCCGCTTGTCGGATCGGTTCACATTGACGGGCTTTGATCTGCCGGGGCACGGGGCATCGCAGGACTGGACCTTTGCGGGCGATTTTCAAGATGCGGGCCTCGCGATTGCGGAAACCTTTGTCACGCAACCTGTGCATTTGATCGGCCATTCGTTTGGCGCGACTGTCGCGCTCAGATTTGCGGCGAAATTTCCGCAGTTGGTGAAGTCTATGGTTCTGTTTGAACCTGTATTTTTCTTTGCCGCCCTATCGCGAGACCCCGATTTGAACGCGCCTTATGAACATATGCACCAACCCTTTGTCGATGCGTTAGAGGCAGGACAAGCAGAGCGCGCCGCCGAATTATTTTTGTCCGATTGGGGCGACGGCACCGCATGGAATGATCTGCCTGAGGCATTCCGCGCCTCGGTGATCAAACGCATTCCTTTGGTCGGCGCAGGCGTTCCGCCTGTGCACGCGGATCGCGCCAATATGATGGCCCTCGGTGGATTGGATCAAGTGCACGCGCCCACACTTTTGATGCGCGGGGCGGCGTCGCATTTCATGATGGAACACATCCACGCGGCCTTGTGCTACACCCTGCCCAACGCCCGCGATCATGTGTTGGCAGATGCGGGTCACATGTTGCCCGTCACGCATGCGGATGCCTGTGCAAAACTGGCTGATGCGTTTTACAGCAGCCTTTAACCCGTCACCGATCCCATGTTACATCGCCCAAGAAAATATAGCCCGCCCCATAAATCGTTTTGATCAGGGTCGGGTTTTTCGGATCTTCTTTTAATTTGGTACGCAAGCGCGAAATCCGGACATCCATCGCCCGATCAAAGCTTTCGCCTGCTGCGCCACCAAGGCTTTCTTGCATAAAGGCGCGGCTGATCAACCGCTTTGGGCTTTCTAGGAATAGGCGCAAAACCTCGCCTTCGGCATGGGAAAACGGGGTTTCGTCGCCTGTGTCATCCACCAGAACATAGCGATCAAAATAGGCGGTCCACCCTTCAAAAACGGCCGTGTTTCCCGGTGCGGTTGGCGCGCGATCCTTGCGCAGTCGGGCACGGATCCGCGCAACCACTTCGGCAGGGTCAAAGGGTTTGATGATATAATCATCGGCCCCCAATTCCAAACCCGTTACCCGATCTTGGACCTGCGCGCGCCCCGAAATAATGATCACCGTCGCCCCTTGTTCCAAGGCCAAACGATGCACCAAACTTAGACCGTCGCGATCCGGCAAACCCAGATCCACCAAACACACGTCAGGTGTTGTTGTTTTCAACGATGCTTCAAATTCTGTGGCCCGCGCAAAGGCTTTGGTGCGAAACCCCGCCTCTTCCAAGGCGTCAGACAACATTGTTCTGATCGCTGGTTCATCGTCCAAAATCGTAACCAAAGGTGCGTTCATCACTTAACCACCGTTTTGTAAAATGCGCTGCAGCTCTGCCACATCAAAAGGTTTTGACAAAACAGGACCAATACGTTGCGCCATTTGGACCAATTCATGTGACGCAGGCAAAGATGTCATGAATATAGTCAATGGTTTGGTTTCGCCAAGTGACGCCACAAAGTCAACACCCGTTTCTTCGCCTTCTAATTGAAGATCACTCAGGATCATGGTGATTTCGGGCAAGCCGTCTACCAAGGCTTTGGCCTCGGGCGCTGAAACCGCTTCGACAACAGAATACCCCATGGCCGTCAACATCGGACGCATAGCATCGCGCAGCTCTGAGCGGTCTTCGATCAACAAAACCAAACCAGGCGTCATAGGCAAAACCGCAAGCCGCGCTGGGAACCGCAAGGTCACACGCGCACCGCCATAGCCGTTGCGCAAGCTAAGCTCGCCGCCCGACATCTTGGCAATATCATAGACCATAGTCAGACCAAGGCCCGTGCCCTTGTCACCTTTGGTGGTAAAAAACGGATCGAGCGCATGTTCCAACGCTTTTTTGGAAAAGCCGGGCCCGGTATCGGACACCATAAATTCGACCCAAGTGTCTTTGATCACCTTGGCCGATAATGTGATCCGCCCTGCATCACCACAGGCATCACGCGCGTTTAAAACAAGGTTCAAAAGCGCGTCATTGATCGCACCTTGATCCAAAAACCATTCCCGTTCATCTGTATGATCTTGGATCACCAGCTCAATATCGGCTGGCAAAGCAGATCGCCCAATCATTGCGAAAGATGCCAAAAGCCGGCCAACATGCGTGGCCTTTGGTGTCAGGGCGCGCGTTCCGGTCATATCCGCGATGGAATGCAGCATCGCACCACCACGGCTTGCCGCATCATGGGTGGCGGCAATCAACTGGCGGGCCTCCTCTGGCAAATCCAGTTTCATCAAACGGCTTTGTGCGCCCAAGATGATGGTCAAAAGATTAGAGAAATCATGCGCCAATCCGCTGGTCAGCTGCGCGGCCATTTCGCGTTTGCTTTGCTGTTGCAATACGGCGCGGGCTTGGGTTTCTTGGGTCACATCCATCGACAGGATATAGACCCCGTTGATCGCGTCATCTGGTCCGCTTCGGTCTGGGGTAAAGGCCACGCGAATACGCCGCGAACTCAGCGCGTCGTTGAATTCAAAGACGCTTTCGGTTCCTTCTAATGCAAGGGTCAGGTTATTTTCGATCTGTGCATAGGCCTGCGCGCCCAGCGCCTCCGAGATGTGGCGCCCAAGGATATTTGACGGCCGCTCCGGCATCACAGACGACAAGCGCCTGTTGGAATAGGTATAGCGCCGATCCAATCCGACATGGGCGATATGGGCTGGCATCATTTCGGTGGTCAGACGCGTGCGCGCCTCAATCTCGGTCAATTCGCGTTTGGCCTGTTCCAGCGCCGCGATGGTCGAGGCAAGCTGCCTGTTTTTACTGCCCAACTCTTGGGAATAGGCTGTTATTTGACCACTAAGCTCTTCTGAGCGCTCGCGCAGCATGTCTTCTTGGCGCTTGATTTGGGTGATGTCGGTATAGACCGTCACCCACCCACCTTGGGGCAATGGGGCGCCTTCGACGGAAATCACCTGTCCATTGGCACGGGTGCGTTCCATGTAATGGGGTTCAAAGTCTTTGGCGACCTGAACCCGTTCGCGGACAAAATCATCAACGTCGATGAGATCGCCATATTCACCCCGATTGGCCAAATGGCGGATCGTTTCCGCGAATGATGCGCCTTTTGTTGAAAATTCATCAGGCAGGTCAAACATTTCCTGAAACCGTCGGTTGCACACCACCAAACGCAGATCCTGATCATACAGGGTCAATGCCTGTTGGATCAGGTTCAAACCTGCATTTGTCATCGACTCGGTTGTGCGTCTGTCCATGGCTGCCCCCTGCGGTTTGACAGGTTATCCCAATGTTTGGGGGTGCGTGTCAAATGGCTTTGACCCCGCAGCCGGATTGCAGCGATATCGCATCAGCGCGCCGATCAAATCCCGTCAAGATAATGCGCGCCTGTCGGGCTTTCGATTTCGACGGCCCACAGATCGCTGTCGCGGGATCGTTGGCGGGCGATCCACGCATCCGCTTCGGTTTCTGTATCTGACAAAACCGCCGACCATTGCCGCGTATCGGTCATGATGTCGTAGACCTGTTCATAAAGCACCGCCCGTCCATCAAGGGTTGCGACCTTGATCACGATGGACCCTGCGGTGTCATCACCACGATACAAAACATAGGCGGGGATATTCGTCAGCGATAACCGTTTGATATAGGCTTTCACCCAAAATTCGCTGGCGAGACGGCTCATGCATTACCGTCTTTGAAATTCAGTCCCATTTCGGAATAGCGCTCTGCCTCGTCCAACCATTTTTCGCGCACTTTGATCTGGCAAAATAAATGCACCTTGCGACCCAAAAATTCCTCAAGCTCTTCGCGCGATGCTTTGGAGATGGCTTTAATGGTTTCACCCTTGTTGCCCAGAATGATCCCCTTGTGCCCATCGCGCGAGACATAGATCACCTGATCAATCCGCGCGCTGCCGTCTTTGCGTTCTTCCCAATTTTCGGTTTCGACCGTCAACTGATACGGCAATTCTTGGTGCAAACGCAGAGTCAGTTTTTCACGCGTCATTTCCGCTGCGATCATGCGCATCGGCAAATCAGCGATCTGATCTTCGGGGTAAAGCCACGGGCTGTCGGGCAATTCAGCGGCCAGCCATTGGCGCAAATCATCAACGCCATATCCACGCTCGGCCGAAATCATAAAGGTCTTTTCAAACGGGAATCCCGCGTTCATTTTTTCGGTCAAGGCCAACAAGACATCGGATTTCACGCGATCAATTTTATTGATGGCAAGCGCGACGCGACGGCCTGTTGCAACCTCGGGCAGGTTTTCCAAAATGCGTTCCACGCCTTCGGTCACGCCACGATGCGCTTCGATCAACAAGACGATGATATCGGCATCCGCGGCCCCGCCCCATGCGGCCGCGACCATCGCACGATCCAATCGACGACGCGGTTTGAACAAACCGGGCGTGTCGACAAACACGATTTGGCTGTCGCCTTCCATCGCGACACCGCGAATTCGGGCGCGTGTGGTTTGAACTTTGTGGGTCACGATGGACACTTTGGCCCCAACCATACGGTTCAAAAGGGTCGATTTACCCGCGTTGGGTTCACCGATAAGGGCAACAAAGCCTGCTTTGGTCATGGGTTTTAGGTATCCAGTTTGCTAAGTAATTCTTTCGCGGCTGCCTGTTCTGCGATCCGTTTCGATCCTGCAGAGGCGCGGGCCGCCTCACCCGTCTTTAGCATAACCTGAATGTCAAAGACAGGGGCATGATCAGGGCCGCTGCGTGAAAGCACGCTATAGCTTGGCGGTGGCAACCCACGGGCTTGCGCCCATTCTTGCAACATTGTTTTGGCATCCCGCGCGTCGGTGTCGACCTGATGGATCCGATTGCCCCAAAGCCCCAAGATCACCGACTTTGCCACCGCAAATCCGGCATCCAAATAGATCGCAGCGATCACCGCTTCCATTGCGTCGCCCAAAAGCGCATCTTTGCGGCGGCCGCCCGATTTCATTTCAGACCGGCCAAGTTTCAGAACCGCGCCAAGATCAATGTCGCGGGCGACATCGGCACAGGCCTCTTTGCGGACCAACGCATTGAAACGGGGGGCAAGTTGGCCTTCTTTTGCGCCTTCGTCACTGTCTAACAGCGCCTCGGCCATAACCAAGCCCAAGACGCGGTCGCCCAAGAATTCCAAACGCTGGTTGTCAGAACGCGTCGTGCTTGCGACAGACGGATGTGTGAGGGCTTCGATTAAAACGTCAAGCGACTGGAACCGATGGCCCAGCCGCTTTTCGAAATCTGCTATGTCTGCGGAACGTTTCACTTGATTGCCTTGAAATACCGATCTGACCGCCACTGCCAAAAGAATAACATGGATCGGCCAGCTGATGAAAACATGATGCGGTCCGCACGACCAATGATATCTTTGGCCGGCACAAAGCCAACGCCACCGCGCACTTGGGGCACACGGCTATCGCTTGAGTTATCGCGGTTATCCCCCATAAAGAAATAATGCCCATCCGGCACGGTGAACACGGCCGTATTGTCCGTGAAACTGTCACCAATATTCAAAACCGCATGCGAAACACCGCTCGGCAGTGTTTCGATTGCACGTGATTTTGAACATAGACCGCCATCGCCCACAGCTTGACCTTCACAGCGGGGACGATGCCCAAATGGACCTTGGGGTTCCATCACTTCGACGAACGGCTCGACAAGCTCTTGTTTGGCTTCGATGTCATTGATGAATAAAACGCCGTCTTTCATCTGGATCTTGTCGCCGGGCAGACCAATCAAGCGTTTGATGTAATCGCGCCCCGTGACCGGATGACGAAACACCACGACGTCGCCCGCCTTTGGCTCGCCACCCAGCAAGCGGCCCTCGCCACGTTGCAAAAAGCCACAGATGTCATTGGCGTCGATATTCAGGCCAACCGCAGGAATAATAACGCTCGGACAGGATGCGTAGGAATAGCCATAGGCCATTTTGTTCACGAACAGAAAGTCCCCGATCAACAGCGTGTCTTTCATCGACCCAGATGGGATCCAAAACGGTTGAAAGAACAGTGTTCGGAACAGGCCCGCCAACAACAGCGCATAGACAACCGTCTTGATCGTTTCGAGTATGCCACCCTGTTTCTTCGCGCTATTTTCGGACATAAAAGACTCCTGTCAAAATATGGCTCCTAATTGAAGCGTCACAGGGACAGAGTCAACCCAGAGGTCGCGCTTCTATCACGACAAAAGCCTGCGCCCAAGGGTGATCATCCGTCAATGTCACATGAATAACGGCCTCATGCCCGTCGGGTGTCATGTCATCCAAGCGGGTTTTTGCCCAGCCCGTCACTGTCATCACGGGCTGGCCCGATTTCAGATTGCTCACAGCCATATCTTTCCACGATATCCCCATGCGCAAACCGGTCCCCAAAGCCTTGGAACAGGCCTCTTTCGCGGCCCAACGTTTGGCATAGGTGCCCGCCTCGTCCTTGCGGCGCGCGGCTTTGGCCTGTTCGCGTTCGGTAAACACCCGATTTCGGAAACGATCGCCGTGTCGATCCAGCACCGCTTGGATACGATCAATATTGGCCAGATCTGTTCCGATGCCCAAAATCACGTTGCGCGGGCCTCGTCCATCAAGCGACGCATTTCGCGGATCGCTGGGGTCAGCCCGTCAAAAATTGCCTGCGCAATCAAGAAATGCCCGATGTTGAGCTCTTTTACCTCTGGGATTGCGGCGATGGGCGCGACGGTGTCATAGGTCAGGCCGTGCCCTGCATGCACCTCTAGGCCCAAAGAATGCGCATAGGCCGCCATGTCACGGATCCGCGACAGCTCTGCATCGCGTTCGGCAAATTCACCCGCATAGTGGTAATCGCAATACGCACCCGTATGCAGTTCAACCACCTGCGCACCAATGCGATGCGACGCCGCAATCTGATCGCGGTCCGCCGCGATAAACATGGACAGACGACATCCCAAATCAACCAACGGCGCGATAAAGACCGCAAGCCTGTTTTCGTCGCCCGCAACATTAAGCCCGCCTTCGGTTGTGCGTTCTTCGCGACGTTCAGGAACGATGCACACTGCATTCGGTTTGTGACGCATGGCTATGGCCTGCATTTCTGATGTCGCCGCCATTTCGAAATTCAGCGGCACCGAAATCGCAGAGGTAATACGTTCGATGTCGTCGTCGCGGATATGGCGGCGGTCTTCGCGCAGATGCGCTGTGATGCCATCAGCCCCCGCCGCTTCGGCCATGATCGCCGCTTGCGCGGGATCGGGATAGGCAGATCCACGGGCATTGCGCACCGTGGCCACGTGATCAATATTTACACCAAGGCGTTGATATTCCATGTTTTTCCCCAGCACATTTGCCGAACTATTCGGCGCGATGTTCAAACTTTTTTGACTTAATCGCCAAAAGCTTTGCCTTTAATATACCGCGTCTGCGCTTTTGATAAGCACGGATCAGGGGGACAGATACAATATAAAAAATTGTTGATACAATGATACCCGGTATGATGCCGCCGATCAGATACGGAAAAAACACTTCGTCATAAAAACGGATCAAGTTCGCCCAATCCGGTGTGCCGCCTGTAAAGAGATTTATAAAATTTGCCTTTAGGTCGTGACCCGCATCGACAAATTTTTGCACAAACGAAATTTTTTCCGCCGACGTGTGATCAAAATCATTCCCCAACAGGAAATGCCCCGTTTTCAATGACACGATCCCGATGGGCAAATAGGTCAGCGGATTGCCAAAAAACGTGGCCAACAGGGCGGCCAGAATGTTCCCGTTCATGACCCGCGCCAAAGCCGCCGCATGAATAAAATGAAGCCCATAAAACGGCGTGAAGGTGGTGTAGACACCGGCGAAAATGCCACGCGCAATGCGTTGCGGGGTATCAGGAAGGCGGTGTAAGCGGTGCTTTACGTAATAAAACGCACGACCCCAGCCCCCTTTGGGCCAGAAAAATCGCAGCAATACATCCAAAATAGGTCTTCTGTCGCGTCGTTTAAAGACCACACTGCCCTCTTTCTATGTCGTTGCGTCACTCCGACGACCGCCGCAAGCGGCGGATCGAGGCGACTTCGTTTTCTGCTTCTAACCGTGTCTCCACCTTGAGAAGGTGTTCGACATCGCTTAGGTCGACGGCCACATGAATTTTGTAAAAATCAGGCTTCCTATCAACAAAGGTCAGATCAGAGATATTCGCCCCCAACTCACCAATCAATGTGCACACCCGCCCCAGCACGCCCGCGTCATTGCTGATGGTCACCTCAAGGGTAACGGGGTAAATTGCGGCATGTTTACCTGCATGCCAGTGCAAATCAATCCAGAGTTCTGGTCGATCTTCGAAACGCAACAAACTGTCGCAGTTAATCGCATGTATAGCAACACCCTTACCCTTGGTCGCAATACCTACGATACGCTCGCCTGGCAAAGGTTCACAACAGGGTCTGCGATCAATCACTTGGTCAGGGCCAATGCCGATAACCGCGCGTTTTTGATCCACTTCTGCCTGTTGTTCCCCCACGATGTCAGGAAAGAGTATTTTAATAACGTCACGCGGCGCCAATTCCGCGCTGCCCAATTGGGCCAGTAATTCTTGGGATGAGTCAATCCGCAACTTCTTGGCTGCGGTGTCAAGCATCTTGTCGGTCATCTTTTTGTCGTAGTGATCAAAAGACGCGCGGAGCAATTCAGTCCCCATCACAATGTGACGACTGCGATCAGCGGCCCGCAATGCGCGGCGAATGGCTGTTTTGGCTTTGCCTGTGGCTGCCATTTCCAACCACGTCGCTTGGGGCACTTGGCCTTGGGCGGTGATAATGTCGACAGATTGTCCATTGCGCAAACGCGTCCACAGCGGTACGCGCAATCCATCAACTTTGGCGCCCACGCAGCCATTGCCGATGCGCGTGTGGATCGCATAGGCAAAATCAATCGGCGTGGCACCTTTGGGGAATTTGAGCACATCGCCCTTGGGCGAAAAGCAAAACACCTGATCGGCGTACATTTCCAGTTTCACCGCCTCAAGAAAGGCTTTGTGATCGGATTCTGCGTCGAATTGGTCGATCAGCTTGGTGATCCACTGGACCGGATCCACCGAAAAGCGGTTTTGTGAACGCACACCATCGCGATAAGACCAATGCGCCGCAACGCCAGATTCGGCCACTTCGTGCATTTCACGGGTGCGGATCTGCACCTCAACCCGTTTGCCATCACGTCCCGAAACGGTGGTATGGATCGACCGATATCCGTTGGTTTTGGGTTGGCTGATGTAATCTTTGAACCGCCCCGGCACCGCGCGCCAGCGTTGGTGGATCACACCCAAAATGCGGTAACAATCTGCCTCTGTTTCGCAGATGATGCGAAACCCATAGACATCGGACAGGCGCGAAAAGGTCAGTTCCTTTTCCTGCATCTTGCGCCACGCCGAAAACGGTTTTTTCGCGCGGCCAAAGACATCGGCCTGTATATTCGCCTTGCCCAATTCAAGGTTCATGTCCCCTGTGATGCGTTCGATCACATCGCCAGATTCACGCTGAAGGTTCACGAACCGACGGATCAAGGATGCGCGCGCTTCGGGGTTTAAGACCTTGAATGACAGGTCTTCCAGCTCTTCTCGCATGGATTGCATCCCCATGCGGCCGGCCAATGGCGCAAAAATATCCATGGTTTCACGGGCTTTTTGCGCTTGTTTTTCGGGCTTCATCGATTTGATCGTCTTCATATTGTGAAGACGGTCTGCCAATTTCACCAAAATCACGCGGATGTCTTTGGCGATGGCTAGAAACAGTTTGCGGATGTTTTCCGCTTCTTTCGTTTCTGCAGACGACAGCTGCATATTCGTCAGCTTGGTCACCCCATCCACAAGATCGGCAATTTCGGGGCTGAAAAGATCGGCCACATCTTGTTTTGTTGATGCGGTGTCTTCAATCGTGTCGTGCAAAAGCGCGGTGATGATGGTTGCATCATCTAGGTTTTGTTCTGCCAAAATTTCGGCAACGGCGATTGGATGCGAAAAATAGGGCTCGCCCGATTTACGGAACTGCCCTTCGTGTTTTTTCTGCCCATAGTGATAGGCCGCGATGATCATCGCGCGGTTTGACTTGGGATTGTAAGAATGAACCAGATCAGCCAGGTCTTCTGCACTTCGCATTTACGAAACCTTGGCCTTTCTATCCTATTCTTGACCCTGCGCAGCCATCAATGCGCGCAACAGTTTCTCTTCGGACATATCGTCGTCCTCAGGCTTGTCTGCTTCGCCGCTCATCAACAGAGCCATTGAATCATCTTCTGGTTCGTCAACCTCGATTTGCGTTTGGTTTGATTCGATCAAACGTTCGCGCAATTCATCTGCGGATTGTGTTTCGTCTGCAATCTCGCGCAAAGCAACGACTGGGTTTTTGTCGTTGTCGCGGTCAACAGTCAACGCAGATCCTGCCGTAATTTCGCGTGCGCGATGCGCCGCCAGCATTACCAACTCAAAGCGGTTGGACACTTTATCTACGCAATCTTCTACTGTGACGCGGGCCATTCTACTCTCCTAGGTGATCGATCGATAGGAAGCCTGCCGTATACTTGCGTTATGTGCAAATGACAAGGGCCAATTACAAGATTTCAAGCGTCGCTTTGTCCATTTCGGGAAGCGCCTCAAACATCTGCCGAACGGTCTGTCCCGTTACAGGATGGCACCAATCTGGCGCAATATCCATCAAGGGGCCCAAAACGAATGCCCGATCTTGCATGCGGGGATGTGGAACAATCAGCCGATCGGGGGTTTTTTGCATCTGCTCGGCCAAAGGTAAATTTACCCATGACGTTTGCACCGCAACATCGGGAAACACCATAGTGTCGAAACTTATCAAATCGATATCGACGGTACGCTCGCCCCAACGTTTTTCACGCTTCCGCCCCATCTCTTTTTCGATGGAATGAAAGATTTCTAGAAGCGAATCACTTTCTCCTTTAAATAGAATCTCAATCGCCACATTCGCGAAATCAGGGCCAGAACCGGCAGGAAACGCAGGAGTTTTATAAAATCGACTAAGTGACCTTACGTAAAGGTTTTTCTCCTGAAATCGACGCAGTGTCTCAATTACCACATCTTTTGAAGGCAATCCTAACCACTTTTGGTTGCTACCAATCAAACACAGACAACTTACATCCTTTGGGAGGGACTTAGGTGACATATTTTCACAAACCTATACTTGCGATACCCAGATTTTTTGCGCATTTCTTGTAAGAATTGGCCGCAGCTCCACTACTCACGCTAAAAAATTTTGCGGTCAAGTCATAGTTGAAAGGAAATTAGATGTTTTACAAAGACGAACGGCTCGCGCTGTTCATCGATGGGTCGAACCTGTATGCCGCAGCGAAATCGCTTGGTTTTGACATCGACTACAAGCTTCTTCGCACTGAATTCATGCGTCGTGGAAAGCTTCTACGCGCGTTTTACTACACGGCACTGCTCGACAACGAAGAATACTCCCCAATCCGTCCTTTGGTTGATTGGCTGAACTACAATGGCTTTACGATGGTGACCAAAACCGCCAAAGAATACACGGACAGCCAAGGTCGTCGCAAGGTCAAGGGGAATATGGACATCGAACTCACCGTGAATGCGATGGAACTGGCCCCTCACGTCGATCATATTGTTTTGTTCTCTGGTGATGGTGATTATAAACCATTGGTTGAAAGTTTACAGCGCCAAGGCGTGCGCGTTTCTGTTGTGTCCACAATCCGAACACAGCCCCCCATGATCTCGGATGAGCTTCGCAGACAGGCCGACAATTTTATCGAATTGGAAGGTTTGCGCGATGTTGTTGGACGTCCGCCAAAGGATGATGATGATATGTCAAATCCCTACGCGGCAGACGAATAAGCCCTTATCCAACTCACGGATCTAAAAGCGTGGCACCTTTATTTGGTGTCACGCTTTTTCTTTTGCGCCACGCGTGTGCCAACACTGGTCCTGATTGAAATCTTGCGCTAGGACAGTCATATCCCATCGCAAAGGGCGCTATGGCACAAGAAACGCAAATATGGATGTATGCTGGTGATACCAACCACGCAAGCGTGGCTGCGGTCTTGGCGTCACGGTTGAACTCGATTGGCGCGGGTCCGGTGAATCTTGTGACGGCAACAGGGGCGACACCGCCACATCTGGACATGGATTATGCGATTCACCATGCTGACATTTCCTCGGCCAGTGCGATGGTGGGCCGCATGAAACACGCTGATCGATATGCTGTGATATGGCTGGGTCCACCGCAGTTTGAAAATCTGCACAGCCTGCGCCATCATGACGATGACCTTGTGATCCTTTGCAATTTAACCCAAAACGACATCCCCAAAAGGCGGCTGAAGCTTTTCTCGACCCATGTCGAACGGATTTTGCGCGAAGCGGATCTTTATTTCACGCAAGACACTGACACCGCCGGCCGCTTGGCCGCGCTTGGGATCGAGCCCAAACGCATCTGTGCCTTGGGTCCCCTTCAAAAGGCAGGGGCCGCACCATCGATTCTTGGCGATGCTGACGAATTTGTCGCCCTCAAGGGCCGATCCATGTGGAGCGCAATTTCCGTCACCCATGCCGAAGTGATGGCCGTTTTGATGGCACACAAGGCCGTGCTGCGCGAAAGCCACCGTATGCTGTTATTGCTTTCGCCCGCAGATGCCCGCGACGAACCCGCATTTGTTGACGCGATCAAGGAATTGGGCCTGCGCTTTGCCCGCAGGTTGGACGATGAATACCCTGACAATCATACGGCCGTCTTTCTTGCGGATGGGCCAGATGAATTCGCCCGTTGGTTATCAATGGCCCCTTTGGCGTTTTTGGGAAATTCCTTGCGCCCCGAGATGAAAGGCATCGACCCGATGTCAGCCGCCGCTTTGGGCGTGGCTGTTCTATATGGGCCGTATATTTCGACGTATCTTAATGATTATTCCCAATTGGCCAAAGCGGGGGCCGCGCGCATTGTGCGTGATGCTGACAGCCTTGCCACCGCTGTGCTACAGGTATCAAACCCGCAACTGGCTGCACAAATGGGATATGCTGGATGGGATCTGTCCTCTGCCGGGGCAGAGGCCACCGACGCCGTCGTCGCCCGCGTGCAAAACTGGATCGAGGAAGGTCAAGGATAATGCAAGCCCCCCGCTTTTGGTACGCACCCAGCTCTGTGGCATCGACCCTGTTGCTGCCGCTTGGGGCGATCTATGGATGTGCCACCGCGCGCCGTGTCGCGTCAGGCAGGCCGCAGGCGCATGACATTCCCGTGATATGCGTTGGGAATATCAACGCAGGCGGAACAGGCAAAACACCCACGGTGATTGCCCTGATCCAATATTTTCAATCCTTGGGGATCACGCCCCATGTTGTATCGCGCGGATACGGCGGATCCTTAAACACCGTCACCCAAGTTGATCCTGTGAAACATAGCGCAGATCAAACAGGGGATGAGCCATTGCTCATGGCGGCATTCGCGCCCACATGGATCTGTCCCAATCGGGCAGCGGGGATAACTGCGGCCTCTCTTGCCGGAGCGGATGTTGTTGTTCTTGATGACGGGCACCAAGACCCAAGCGTGGTCAAGGACCTGTCTTTGGTCGTCGTGGATGCAAAACGCGGCTTTGGCAACGGGCGCTGTATCCCTGCGGGTCCGCTACGCGAACCTGTTGCGGCGGGGATCAAACGCGCCGATGCCGTAATTGCGATTGGCTCTACCGCACACCAAGACCAGCTGATCGCCGATCACGCCCTGCCATGTGCCGTGGTGCGCGCCAAAGTGCAACCTTTGCAAATGGGGATGGATTGGTCAGACGGGCGCTATATCGCCTTTGCTGGAATTGGCTATCCGGAAAAATTCTTTGACACCTTGCGGGGCTTGGGCGCGGATTTGGTCGCGACACATGCGCTCGATGATCACCAACCTTTGTCCCGCGGATTGATGCAACGCTTGTCTGCGGATGCTCAGACACATGGCGCACAGCTTGTCACAACCGAAAAAGACGCGGTGCGTCTGCCGCGTGATTTTATGGGGCAGGTTTTGGCCCTGCCCGTTCGATTGGAATTTGACGATATATCCGCACTCAAATCGGTCTTGCAGCCCGTGCTTACCCGCTTGGCTCAGTCGGACAGGCGGTCATCCTGACCCAATTTCGGCGACGCACGATCCAGCTTCAGGTTTGCGCCCGAAAACTGAAATGGGGACCGAACAGACGGAATGCCGTCCAGATCAACCTGCATCCCGCGGGCAATGACGTGGGGATCGGAAAAGACCTCATCCATCGTGTTAATGGGACCTGCGGGAATGCCGCGATCTTCGCACGCGGCCAACAGATCAGATTTCGACATCAGGCAGCTCTTGCCATTCAACAAATCTGTCATCGCTTCGCGGTTCTTGATACGGCCTGCGTTCCCGACAAAGCGGGGATCGGTGATCATCTCGGGCAATCCAAGAACATCGCACAAACGTTGATACTGCGCATCATTGCCTGTGGCGATGATGATGTGACCATCTCGGCAAGGAAAGACTTGGTACGGGGTTAGGTTCGGATGATAGTTGCCCGTGCGCACAGGCGCGGTGCCGGTGGTCAAATAGTTCAAGGCCTGATTGGCCATCACCGACACAGCACAATCAAGCAGTGACATATCAATATGCTGGCCTTGCCCTGTCATATGGCGCATGTGGACCGCCGATAAAATTGCCGTTGTCGCATAGACGCCTGTAAAAATATCGGTGACCGCAACACCCACACGTTGCGGCATGCCATCGGGATCGCCCGTGATCGACATCAGCCCCGACATGCCTTGGATGATGTAATCATAGCCCGCGCGATGGGCATAGGGGCCCGTTTGACCAAACCCCGTGATTGAACAATAGATCAATCGCGGATTGATTGCGGATAGGCTGTCATAGTCCAAACCATATTTGGCCAGACCACCCACTTTGAAATTTTCGATCAAAATATCCGCATCCTTGACCAGATCGCGGATTTTCTCCTGCCCCTCGTTAGTGCGAAAATCAACGGTAATGCTTGATTTTCCACGATTGCAGGAATGGAAATAGGACGCGGTTTTATCCCCGTCCCGTTCTACAAAGGGTGGCCCCCATTTGCGGGTATCGTCCCCTTCTGGGGATTCAACCTTGATGACATCGGCCCCAAGATCAGACAGGGTCTGCCCCGCCCAAGGGCCCGCCAGAATGCGCGCCAATTCAATGACTTTGAGCCCCGCAAGAGGAGTAGACATTATTGACCCAACTTTTCGTCCAAGATGGTTTTCAATTCATCATAAGGCATGTTCGAATATTTTTCGCCGTTGATGATCAAGGTTGGCGTTGAACTGACGTCATCATTTGTCGCATTCGTTTGATACCAACCGACCAAAGCACGCAATGTATCGGCATCTTGCAAACACGCTTGCAACTGCTCTGCCTCAAGCCCTGCCATACGCCCGATCTTGGACAGCTCATTCACAATTTCCATGTCTCCACCCGCGCGTGCCCATGTGGATTGGGTGTCAAAGATCATCTTGGACACGCCGAAATAGCGTTCTGGCCCAGCGCAGCGTGCAATCATCGATGCCCACATGCCGTATTTGTCAAAATAAACCTCGCGGAAGACGAATTTGATTTTGCCGGTGTCGATATAGTCGGCCTTGAGCTGGGGCAGAATGTCTGCCTCAAACCGCGCACAATGTGGACAGGTAAAGGATGCATATTCGATAACGGTCACAGGTGCATTTTCGTCGCCCATCACCATATCAGGAATTTCAATCACAGTTTCGGGATCTTGCGCCAAGGACAGGTTGGGCAGCGCCACAAATGCGATCATCGCCAGAATTGTGCATAGTTTTTTTATCATTAATCTTTCCACCACATGGTTAGGGTTAGGTTTTGTGTTTTGATAGAACGTTCCGCGCCAAATCTTCAAGAGCGCGGCGCAAATTTTCATCCCCCACCCCTGCGGCTGTGTCTTTTGCGGCTTGGGCGATTTCGGGGGCAGGTCCGGCGCGGATCTGTTTCGGCTTTGGGGTGAATTCCGCCTGACCTTCGGCGAATCCCGTTGGCGCGGTTTGGGTGATGCGAACCCGCGAAATGGCGTTATAGCCATAGATTGCATTTACCTTGGTGCGCAGTGATTCTTTTTGCATCTCTAACATCGGGGCTTGCGGCCCTGTCGTAAGCACCGTCAATGTGGCGCCCATGCCACCTTTGGAATAGCTGACATTTACGGGACGACAAATGGCAGCAACCGCATCACCAACAATTTCCGCCCAATGGGTTAGGATACGGGCGTGCGAAAATCCACGCGTCTCGCCCGCTGTGCGAATTTGGGTTTGCATCAGCGAATAGGCGCGTTTAAATCCCTTTGACCGAGCAGAGCGATTTTCCATCCAGTTGTCCCCATGTTTGGTCGTATCTTAATGTCTTGACCGAAACCTGCCACCCCTAATTACGTCAAAGTGAGATCAATCTTGCGTGAAGCCCCAAGACCAGCAGACTTGTTAGACTGGTACGATCACAATGCCCGCAAAATGCCATGGCGCATTGGCCCAGCTGATCGGGCCGCAGGACAGATGCCCGATCCCTATCGCATCTGGCTGTCCGAAGTCATGTTGCAACAAACCACTGTGGCCGCAGTGCGCGATTATTTTGAACGCTTTGTCACCCGTTGGCCAACGGTAACGGATTTGGCCAATGCGGCGGATGCCGATGTGATGGGCGAATGGGCCGGATTGGGATATTACGCGCGGGCTCGTAACCTGTTGAAATGCGCGCGCGTGGTGGCATCCGACCATCGGGGTGTTTTCCCAAAAACCTACGACGGGCTGATCGCGCTGCCGGGGATTGGGCCATATACCGCGGCGGCCATTTCCTCGATTGCGTATGATCTGCCGGAAACGGTGGTGGATGGGAATGTCGAACGGGTGATGGCGCGGGTCTTTGACATTCACACCCCCCTGCCATCGGCAAAAACCGAACTGACCGATCTGGCCAAAACAGTGACGCCCAACGCACGCGCAGGGGATTATGCCCAAGCCATTATGGATTTGGGCGCCACGATCTGCACCCCGAAAAACCCCGCCTGTGGGCTGTGCCCATGGCGGCGCGCCTGTTTGGGCCGCGCAAATGGCACGCATGTCGAGTTGCCCAAGAAAACCCCGAAACAGCCCAAGCCGACGCGCTATGGTATCGCCTATGTCGTGCAGCGCGTTGATGGCGCGATGTTGCTTGAGACGCGGCCAGAGACGGGGTTATTGGGCGGCATGTTGGGATGGCCCACCACGGATTGGGGCGATGATCCCCGCGACGATGCGCCGATCAAAGCGGAATGGAAATCCATGAATTCCGAAGTCCGCCATACATTCACCCATTTTCATCTGCGCCTGAATGTCAAAACCGCCTATGTCCCGATGGAGCGGATGCCATCGCGTGGCGGCTTTGTTGAAGCGGGGGATTTTCGCCCATCAGACCTGCCCACTGTCATGCGAAAGGTTTTTGATCTGGTCCAAAGCGGGCTAAAACGGTAAGCTGTCCAGCAAGATGAGGTGATACAGGGTGGGATCGTGACACAACGACGTGATATTTCTTCGTTTCTGAACGCAGTTCCGTTTTGGATGTCTTTGGGACTGCTGCCAATGATTTGGGTCGCCGCCTTTCTGGGCGGGTGGAGCTTTTTGATTGTGATGGCGCTTGCGTGGAATGCGCTCATTGTTTTTGACGTGATCCAAGGTATCAACACGCAAAACAACGATACCGATACGGATGACAGCGCTTTGATGTGGTATCGGGCGATCACGATCGTTTGGGCACCTCTGCAATTCATCACACTGTTTGGCATCATCTATGTGGTCACACGCAGCGGGCATTCGTTGATCGAACAAATTGCCGTGTTTTGCGCTGTGGGCTTTGTGACAGGGACGATCGGGATCAATTATTCCCATGAATTGATGCATCAAAAAAACAAACTGGAACGCGGTTTGGCCGATCTTTTGTTGGCGATGGTGATGTATTCGCATTTCCGATCTGAACATTTGTTAGTGCATCACACCTATGTCGGCACGCCCCGCGATCCGGTCACCGCGCGATATGGCGAAAGCTTTTATCGGTTTTTCCTGCGTGTGCTGCGCGACTGCTATGTCTCTGCGTTTCGCGCAGAACAAAGATTGCTGAGCCGCAAAGATCGGCCTTGGTACGACAAAAAGAACCCGTTCATTCTGTATTGGGGATTACAACTTCTGATGCTTGGCTTGGCGTTCATAATTGGTGGCGGGCTTGGTGTCGTGTTGTTTTTGGTGCAGGCCTTTGTCGCGGTATTTCACCTTGAGCTGGTGAACTATGTCGAACACTATGGGCTGACGCGCAAACATTTGGGGGACGGCAAATACGAACATGTGCAGCCACGTCATTCATGGAACGCGGCGCAAAAGGTGTCAAATTGGCTGTTGATCAATCTGCAACGCCATTCTGATCACCATTATAAACCCAATCGCAGATTTCCATTGCTGCAAAACTATGGCGAACAAGACGCCCCGCAATTGCCCTATGGCTATCCTGTGATGACGATCATCGCGCTGTTTCCGCGTCTGTGGAAATCACGGATGAACCCGCGCGTGCGCAAATGGCGCGGCATGTATTACCCCGAGGTGACGGATTGGCAGCCCTATAACAAAGCCACCAACCCGATGCCACGCTAAAGCTAGGCGCGCTTTGCCTCGATCGCTTGCCAAATTTTCTCGGCAACGTTGATGCCGTTAAAGCGTTCCAGTTCTTGGATGCCGGTGGGGGATGTGACGTTGATTTCGGTCAGATAATCGCCAATCACGTCAATACCCACAAATACCTGACCGTGATCGCGCAGGGTTGGGCCAATTGCGGCGCAGATTTCCAAATCACGTGCGGTCAGCTCGACCTTTTCTGGTCGTCCCCCCACATGCATGTTCGAACGTGTTTCCCCTGCCGCAGGCACGCGGTTGATCGCGCCAACTGGCTCGCCATCGACCAAAATCACGCGCTTGTCGCCCTTGGTCACAGCAGGCAGGTATTTCTGCATGATCAGCGGTTCGCGCGAAAATCCTGTGAAGAGTTCAAACAAGGATGACAGATTTCGGTCGTCTTGCGTCAAACGGAACACGCCCGCCCCGCCATTGCCGTAAAGTGGCTTTAGGATCACATCGCCATGCGTTTCCTTGAACGCGCGCAACGTGTCCAAATCTCGCGCAATCATCGTGGGCGGCGTCAGGTCGGGGAATTTCAAAACCAACAGCTTTTCAGGGAAATTACGCACCCAAAACGGATCGTTCACCACCAAGGTTTTCGGATGCACCAAATCCAACAAATGCGTGTTCGTGATGTAATGCATGTCAAACGGCGGATCTTGGCGCAGCCAAACCACATCGAAGTCTGACAAGTCCACTTCGGTCATGTCACCCAAGATCGCATGGTCGCCTTGGACCCGCTGCACGGTGAAATACTGTCCCCGCACCATCAGGCGACCTTGGACAAAGGCCAAATGGTCGGGGGTGTAAAAGAACATCTCATGCCCACGCGCTTGGGCTTCTTCAGCAAGACGAAAGGTGCTGTCGGCGTTGATGTTGACCGATTGGATTGGATCCATTTGAAATGCGATTTTCATGGTGCCCCCATAAGATGTGATGTTGTGCCATAGATGGCGCGTTTCATCGGGCTTTGCAATGTTAATGCAGGCAAAAGATCACAAGATGAAATCACCAAGAGCGTTTTGCAAAATCTCGACCCGACCCACACGATCCACCAACGCCGCATCATAACGGGGGATCAAATGGGCAAATTCAGGGTGCTGTTCCACATAGGACTGGGCCGCCGTAACACTGCGCATGGCTTGCGTCGGTGAAATACGGCGGGCCGCGTGGTCATGGGTTTGCGCGGCTTTGACTTCGACAAAAAACAGATGCGCCTTATCCCGCAGGATCAGGTCAATTTCCCCCGCCGCATCGCGCCAACGGTGATGGCACAGCTTAGCCCCCATCCGTTCATAGGCCAATCGCACGGAATTTTCCGCGCTGTGGCCATTTTCATAGGAAATCTTACCTGTCTGCCTTTGATCCAATATCAAGCGCCATTTTGTAAATCTGTCGTTTCGGCAGACCTGTCGCCTGTGCCAAGGCTTCGGCCGCGTCGCGCACCGACATGGTTTCCAAGGCAGCACGTATTTGGGTTTCTAAATCCAATTCGTTAAGTTTTGGTTCACCTGCACGGTCAATCAAAACCACAATCTCGCCTTTAACAGTCTGCCCCGCGAGGGACTGCACCAGGTCGGTCAAGGTGCCGCGACGGACCTCTTCGAATTTCTTGGTCAATTCTCGACAAAAGGCCGCTTGGCGGTCCCCGCCCAAAACATCGGCGGCATCGGCCAGCATCGCGGCCAAGCGTTTGGGCGATTCGTAAAAGATCAATGTGGCTTGGATTTCGGCCAAATCTTGCAATTTAGACCGCCGTTGTGATTTCGAATTCGGCAAGAACCCTTCGAACAAAAACCGATCTGTAGGCAATCCCGCCAAGGTCAGCGCGGTCACAAACGCGCTTGGTCCGGGCGCAGAGGTCACAAGGCACCCCATCTCTGCCGCGTCTTTCGATAGATGAAAACCAGGGTCTGCAATCAACGGTGTTCCGGCCTCTGATCCATAGGCGACGGATTTGCCTTGGGCCAAGTATTCCAATAGCTTGGGCCGCATTTTATCGCCGTTATGGTCATGATACGCCAAAATCGGCCGATCCCCCAAAGGAACCCCGTGGATATCCATCAGATGACGCATGCTGCGGGTATCTTCGGCGGCGATCACATCCGCGCTTGCCAGAATATCCAACGCGCGCAAGGTAATATCGCGGGCGGTTCCAATAGGTGTTGCAACAAAATACAACCCCGCATCTAATTTTACGATATTATGATTCACAACTGGACCCTTGTTACGTTGGATTCTATCTTCGGCACTTGGAATGCTTATGTAGCAGGTAATGGGAGAGGGAAACAATGATCAACCACTTAATCGCGCAAAAGCGGCGTGCGGCATTTGCCATAGCGGCGGTGGCACTGACAGTTTTGGCATCGTGCGGTAGCGGCATTCAAACCGCAGCCCCAAGCAAGAAAATCGACACGAGCGCGCCTGTCGCTGTGGCTTTGTTGATCCCAAAATCATCTGCAGAGGCAGGTCCGGTTGCGACCAGCCTTGAAAACGCCGCCCGCATGGCCGTTGCCGATTTGGGGGACGTGAAAATTGATCTGCGCGTCTATGACACAGCAGGCAATGCAGACGTCGCCGCCCAAGTGGCCCAACAGGCCGTGGACGAAGGGGCGAAGATTATCCTTGGCCCCCTTTATGCCGAGGCCGCAAATGCGGCGGCTGTCGCTGTGGCGGATGATGGCGTGAATGTCATTAGCTTTTCAAACAACCCCTCAATTGCGGGTGGAAACCTGTTTATCTTGGGCAAGACGTTTGACAATACAGCACGTCGCATCGTTCAATATGCCGCCAACCAAGGCAAAAAACGCGCCGTTGTAGTGTACCCAAATAACGTCGAAGGCAGTTTTGGTTTGGCCGCGTTGCGCAGTGCCGCCTTTGACACAGGGTTGCAAATTGTATCGGGCCAAGGGTTCGAATTCACCCAGCAAGGTGTTGTAAACGTTGTCCCATTGGTCAAGGCGGCGGTGGATATTGAAAACGCGGATCTGGTGTTATTGACATCGACCAGCGTTGGCGCGCTTCCGATTTTGGCGCAATTGTTGCCAGAGGCGGGCGTATCCCCAGAAAAAATCCAATATGCGGGCCTTGCGCGGTGGGATATCCCTGCGCAAACGCTTGAGTTCAAAGGGCTTCAGGGCGGTTGGTTCGCAATGCCGGATCATGCGCGTGCCGAACAGTTTTCCGCGCGGTATCAGGCCTCATTTGGCACGCGCCCTCATCAATTGGGCAGCCTTGCCTATGATGGGATCAACGCGATGGGCGTCTTGATGAAATCTGCACAATCCAACGCCTTTTCAACAAGCAGCCTGACACAATATGCAGGTTTCGAAGGGGTCGATGGCATTTTCCGCTTGAAATCAGACGGAACAAACGAAAGAGGTTTGGCAATCGCCCAAGTCAAAGACAAGCAGGTAGTTATAATTGACCCAGCCCCACGCGCCTTTAGCATCGGTGGATTCTAGCAATAGGATCATGCACGTCGCGGCAGATCCAGACAGTTTGATCTGCCCCGACGCAACCATTTTCGATATGGTTTCTTTCCGTGCGTTTTTGCAAGATGCACACAACACCCCGACAGACACCGATTTTCGATCCCGCTGCGTGGCAGACCTGCGCAATCGTCGCAAGCACGGGATGACGGTGATTGCCGATGCTTTGGCGCAAAGCCCGCTCAAGGCGCGACAGGCGGTGCAAAGTTATGCGTGGCTGACCGATTGCATTGTATCGGCTGTGTGGCATATTTCATCGATGATCCTTCACCCGAACCCCACCCCGACCGAAGGGGAAAAACTCTCTGTGATTGCGGTTGGCGGATACGGTCGCGGGGAAATGGCACCCGCTTCGGATGTCGATCTGTTGTTCCTGACACCTTACAAAATCACCCCATGGTCCGAAAGCGTGATTGAAACCATGCTGTATATCCTGTGGGATCTGCGGCTCAAGGTTGGGCATTCCTCACGCACGGTGCGCGATTGTTTGCGACTGGGTGCCGAAGATTTCACAATTCGCACCGCGATGATGGAACATCGGTTCATCTGTGGCGATGCGGATTTGGCAAAAGACTTGGACAACAAGTTGTGGAAAGATCTGTTCTTGGGATCTGAGCGCGAGTTTGTCGAAGCAAAATTGGCCGAACGCGACGAGCGCCACGAAAAGCAAGGCGGCCAGCGGTTCATGGTAGAGCCCAACGTCAAAGAGGGCAAAGGCGGCCTGCGTGACCTGCAATCGCTGTTTTGGATCGCGAAATATGTTCACCACGTCCATTCGGTCGGTGAATTGGTGAAACTGGGTTTCTTTCGCCCCGAAGAATACGCCATTTTTACCGCGGCCGAAAATTTCCTTTGGGCGGTGCGCTGCCATCTGCATTTGGCGGCAGGACGCGCGACCGAACAATTGACCTTTGATCTGCAGGTCGAAGTTGCATCGCGCATGGGGTACACGGATCGGGCAGGACGCCGCGCCGTCGAAGTCTTTATGCAAGATTATTTCCGCCATGCCACGGGTGTGGGCGATCTGACCCGCATTTTCCTAACCGCGCTTGAGGCAACCCATACCAAAGACGCACCATTGTTGGAACGGATCTTCCGTCGCCGGCCACGGGTCAAATCCGATTACAGCGTCGTACACAACCGCCTGACATTGCGGGATCCAAATAGCTTTCAATCCGATCCGATCAACATTTTGCGGGTCTACGAAGAAGCCCTGCGCACAGGTCTTTTGATCCACCCCGAAACCATGCGTTTGATCGCGGCGAACCTGCATTTGATCGATGACAAAATGCGCAATGATCCCGAAGCGCAGCGTATCTTTTTGGATCTGTTGTTAAAACACGGAAACCCCGAACGCGCGCTACGGCGCATGAATGAATTGGGGGTATTGTCAACCTTTATCCCCGAATTTGAACCCATCGTCGCCATGATGCAATTCAATATGTATCACAGCTATACGGTGGATGAACACACGATCCAATGCATCCGCAATCTGGCGCAAATCGAACGCGAAGAGCTGGTCGAAGAATTGCCCATCGCATCCTCGATCCTGAAAGAGGGCATCAATCGCAAGGTAATCTATGTGGCGCTTTTGCTGCATGATATCGGCAAGGGCCGCCCCGAGGATCATTCGGTCTTGGGCGCGAAAATCGTCCGCAAAGTCGCCCCGCGTTTGGGGCTGAACAAGGAAGAGGTCGACACAGCCGAATGGCTGGTGCGCTATCACTTGCTTATGTCTGACATGGCGCAAAAACGCGATATTGCCGATCCTCGTACCGTGCGCGATTTTGCCAAGGCGGTGCAAACCGTCAAGCGGTTGGATTTATTGACGGTGCTCACGGTCTGCGACATTCGCGGGGTTGGCCCCACGACATGGAACAACTGGAAAGCGGCGCTGATCCGCGCGCTCTATCGTCAGACACGTCGCGCGCTAGAAGACGGGCTTGAGGCGTTGAACCGCGAAAACCGCGGGAACGAAGCGCACCAAGCCTTGCAAACCGAATTGCGTGGCTGGACCAAAGATGACATCGCGGCAGAAATCGCGCGGCATTACCCACCCTATTGGCAGGGGCTTCATGTGACTGCGCATGTGGTCTTTGCCACATTGCTGCGCGGCTTGGGTGACAATGAAATCCGGCTTGACCTGCATCCTGACGAAGACCGCGACGCGACGCGAATTTGCTTTGCGCTTGTCGATCACCCGGGTATCTTTTCACGCCTTGCGGGGGCTTTGGCCTTGGTTGGTGCAAACGTCGTTGACGCGCGCACCTATACATCAAAAGACGGCTTTGCCACCGCAGCGTTTTGGGTCCAAGACAGCGAAGGCACCCCCTATGACGCCGCGCGTTTGCCCCGCCTGCGCACCATGATCGAACGCACGCTCAAGGGTGAAGTCGTGGCCCGCGATGCCATCAAGGAAAAAGATAAATTCAAAAAACGCGAAAAGGCGTTCAAAGTCCCAACCAATATCAGCTTTGATAACGACGGGTCAGAAATCTATACAATCATCGAAGTTGACACCCGCGACCGTCCAGGGTTGTTGTTTGATTTGACCCGCACCTTGGCCAATTTGAACATCTATATCGCCTCTGCCGTGATCGCGACCTATGGCGAACAGGTGGTTGATACCTTTTATGTCAAAGACATGTTTGGGCTGAAATTCTATAGCGAAAGCAAACAACGCAGTATAGAACGAAGCCTACGCGACGCGATCACCAAGGGCGTTGAGCGGGCAGAGGGGTAATACATGCTACGCGGCTTTATGACAGTCGGATTCTGGACATTAATGAGCCGCGTGTTGGGCATGCTGCGCGAAATCATGTTGTTTGCCTTGATCGGCGCGGGTCCTGTGTTGGACGCGTTTTTCGCGGCTTTTCGCCTGCCCAATATGTTTCGCCGGTTTTTTGCCGAAGGCGCGTTTAACGCGGCCTTTGTGCCGATGTTTTCCAAACGGCTTGAAGCCGATGAAAATCCGATTGGCTTTGCCAATCAAGCCATGGGTGGCTTGGCCTTTGTGCTGTTGATCCTGTCGGGATTGGCGATGGTCTTTATGCCGCTTCTTGTTTGGGCCACGGCCAGCGGTTTTGCGGGGGACGACCGATTTGACCTGACGGTGGATTTCGGCCGCGTCATGTTTCCCTATATCTTTTTCATTTCATTGGCGGCCCTTTTGTCAGGGGCATTGAACGCGAAACGCCATTTTGCGATGGCCGCTGCGGCGCCTGTGTTTTTGAACATCTTGATCATCATAGCCTTGGGGATTGCGTGGATCATGGGCCAAGACGCGGTGCTCTGGCTGATCTGGACGGTGCCTGTGGCGGGCGTTGTGCAATTGGCGATGGTCTGGATCGCGGCGCGGCGCGCGGGATTGCCCATCACCGCATCGCGCCCGCGTTGGACACCAGAGATGAAACATCTGGTGGCGGTTGCCCTTCCTGCTGCGTTGGCAAATGGTGTTGTGCAGATCAATTTGTTGGTTGGTCAATTGGTGTCGTCCCAAACCACGGGTGCGATCAGCTGGCTGTATGGTGCGGATCGCTTGTATCAACTGCCCTTGGGCGTTGTGGGGATCGGCATTGGCATTGTGTTGTTGCCAGAACTGTCGCGCCGTCTCAAGGCTGGGGATACTTCAGGATCGGCACAGGCCTATAACCGCGCGTCGGAAATTTCCATGATCCTGTCCTTGCCCGCAGCGGCAGCGTTGATCGCGATCCCAGTGCCCTTGGCAGCGGCGCTCTTTCAGCATGGCGCAACCGGTCGGTCCGATATTTTGGCGATTGGGTTGGCGACCGCAATCTATGGCTTGGGATTGCCTGCGTTCATTTTGCAAAAGCTGGTTCAACCGGTGTTTTTCGCAAACGAAGACACCAAAACGCCATTCCGCTTTGCGGTGATTTCCATGATCATCAATGCCGTATTGGCAATTGGTTTGATGCCTTGGCTGGGGTGGATTTCCCCCGCGATTGCGACAACGGTTTCGGCATGGGCGATGGTTGGCATGCTCATGCGATCGGCACGCCAATTCGGTGGCGTAGCCCGTTTGTCGAATGATGTAAAATCACGCATCATACGGGCCGGCATTGCATCTGTGGGCATGGCCGCCGCGCTCTTTGCGCTGTCCTTCGGTGCAGACCCCTATGTGCAAACCACGCTGATGCGCGTGGGCTTGGCTGTGGCTTTGATGGTGCTGGGCATGGCGCTGTATTCAGGCCTTGCGCAGATGCTTGGCGCGGTGAACTTTCGCCGTTTGAAAGCCGATCTTTTGCGCCGAAACTAATCGCGGCGGATCATCATCAACAATCGCCCCCACCCGCCGGGGGCAACGATGAAAGACACCAAAAACCCAAAGGCAAAGGCCGCAAGATCGGCGATCCACGTATAGCCAACGTCGAAAAAGATCCCGAAAACAAGCTGAATGCCCATCAGCATCGCGATGAGTGAAAACGCACTGAGCTGCGGTCCGTGGCCCGCGCGCAAGACCAACCAGCTGATATAGGAATAGCCCCCGATCAATCCATACACCCCAACATACGACCCAAAGAGCCATTCGTTCACAGGGGCTGCATAGACAAACACCAACGCGCCAAAAATGGCCGATCCAAAATACACCACCAAGACCGACACCGCGTTATACACTGTTCCCACCATACGCCCCATTGCCAAAAACAAGGCAATCGCAACACCTGTGGAAATCGTCGATCCATTCACAAATGAAAAGGTGATGAACCGTTTCAAATGTTCCGCAGGGTAATAGGAATTGTCCCACATCCATTGCGCCACAGTTGGCGAAATCCCGTATTCTTGGATCGCATTGATGCGCCATCCAATTGCGGATGGATCCCCGATCACGCCCAAGGTGCCTAACACAAACAAAAGCTCGACCGCGACGATACACAAGAACAATGCAATCACCACAGGCGGCATTGGGTTCATCACGGGTTGATGATCTGGGTTCGACATGGTGATCCTCTTGCTTGACGATATTTCCGTATATGGGTAAGCGGTTTCCTAACAAACTTCCAGACGGAGAATGAAAATGACGGATGCGGTCCAAACGCAGAACGATCAATCAAAATTTACCCCTCGGGTGTTTTCGGGCATCAAACCTTCGGGTGGCTTGACGCTTGGCAACTATCTGGGGGCAATCAAACGCTTTGTCGATATGCAAAGCGCAGAGTTTCAATCCATCTATTGCGTGGTTGATCTGCACGCAATCACCGTCTGGCAAAATCCTACTGACCTGCGCCAAGCCACCTATGAGGTTGCAGCAGGATATATTGCATCGGGTATTGATCCCGAAAAATCCATTCTGTTCAACCAATCCCAAGTGTCCCAACATGCTGAATTGGGGTGGTTGTTCAACTGCGTCGCCCGCGTCGGGTGGATGAACCGCATGACACAGTTCAAAGACAAAGCGGGATCAAATGCCGAAAAGGTGTCTTTGGGTCTTTATGCCTATCCCTCGCTGATGGCGGCGGACATCTTGCTTTATCACGCGACGCATGTGCCCGTGGGTGAGGATCAGAAACAGCATGTCGAACTCACCCGCGATATCGCGCAAAAGTTCAACCATGATTACAAGGTGGATTTCTTTCCCGAAACCCAACCCGTGATCGAAGGACCCGCAACACGAGTGATGAACCTGCGCGACGGTACCAAGAAAATGTCAAAGTCCGGCGAAAGCGATATGGAACGCATCAACATGACCGATGATGCCGATCTGATTGCCAAGAAATTCAAAAAGGCAAAGACAGATCCCGAAGCCTTGCCAGACACATTAGACGGGCTAAAAGATCGCCCCGAAGCGCGCAATCTGGTCGATATCTATGCCGCATTGAACGATATGACCCCCGAAGCGGTGATCACGGAATATGCAGGCGCCGGATGGGGACGCTTTAAACCTTCGCTTGCCGATTTGGCGGTGGCAAAACTGGCGCCAATTTCGACCGAGATGGGCCGCCTGATGACCGAGACCGCCGAATTGGATCGCATTTTGGCCCGTGGTGCCGAGCGCGCGCGAGAGATCGCAGAGCCTATTTTGAAAGAGGCCTATGACATCGTGGGGTTCGTGCGCTAGTCCCAAGGCATAGAAAATCTAGGTCTAGAAAATCCAACGCCTGCCCTTTGGGCGGGCGTTTTTTGTATCTCACCCCGAATGTGCACAGATGCACAAGCCCATGACATTTTCCGCCCTTTTGTTTGCCGCGTGTTTCAGGCACTTTTGACAGCGCAACACAGGGAATGACGATATGGCAGATATTCACCCCCACACCACAATTGGGCATGTCCATCTCAAGGTCGCGGATCTGGACCGCGCGATTGGGTTTTATTCTGGTGTCTTGGGCTTTGCCGTCACGCAGCGCTTTGGCAGTCAGGCGGCGTTCTTGTCCGCAGGCGGATATCACCATCACATCGGGTTGAACACATGGGAAAGCGCAGGCGGCACCCCCGCCCCACGGGGGCATACGGGGCTGTATCACACCGCTTTTCTATACCCCAACCGCGCGGAATTGGCAGATGCGCTGCACCGTGTCGTCAGCGCAGGCATCCCGATTGACGGGGCTGCAGATCACGGCGTGTCCGAGGCGATTTATATCACCGACCCCGACGGCAATGGTGTCGAGCTCTACCGAGACCGCCCCCAAGCCGACTGGCCCCGCGACGCGGCGGGCAATTTGAAAATGGGGAATGCGCCGCTTGACCTAAAGGCACTTTTGAACGAACGCCGTTCACGCGATTGATCAGATGCCTTGACAGCACGGCCTTAGATCAGTCAACTAGGGCCTGCGGATGAAACCGCGTGCATGAAGGGAGCATTATGCGTAAATTTCTAGTGGTGTTAGATGACAGCCGCGAATGCTTGAACGCGATGCGTTTTGCTGCGATGCGGGCGAAAAAATCGGGCGGAGGAGTTGCGATTTTGTCGGTCATTCCACCCGATGAATTCAACCATTGGATCGGGGTCGGCGACATCATGCGCCAAGAAGCCCGCGAACGGATTGAGGCGCATTTCGAAGTGTTTGCCAAGTGGATGCGTGATCGCCAAGGCATCAATCCCGAATTGATCATCCGCGAAGGCGAACCTGTTCCCGAAATTTTGGCCCATATCGAATCTGACCCCGAGATCGGAATTCTGGTTCTGGGCGCGGGTTTGGATAAAAAGGGGCCAGGCCCCTTGGTCAGTCAAATGTCCAAAAACGCAGGGACATTGCCCTGCCCCATCACGGTTGTTCCGGGAAACCTCACAAAAGAACAGCTTGAAGCCCTGACATGAGCGCACAGTCGATCCATGCGTTTGCGATCACTGTTCCCGATTATGATGACGCGATTGCGTATTATTGCGGTGTCTTGGGATTTGAACTTGTCGAAGACACGCCCCTCACACCAGACAAACGCTGGGTCTTGATCCGCCCCAAAGGGGCGCAGGGATCCAACATCCTTTTGGCGCGTGCCGCATCCACCGAACAAAGCGCAAGCATTGGCAATCAAACCGGCGGACGGGTGTTCGTGTTTCTGAATACAGATGATTTTGAACGCGACTACGCGGCCTATCGCGCCAAAGGGGTCGCGTTTGTCGAAACACCGCGGCGCGAAACCTATGGCGTCGTCTGCAAATTCCGCGATCGGTTTGGGAACCTTTGGGATTTGCTTGAGCTATCACAATCTCTTTAGAATTGGTCTAAGTTACTTGACATTTTTGGTCGGAAATTCCATATCTTGGTGAAGAGATGGAGCCCAGACATGTTCATTCAAACGGAATCAACACCAAACCCCGCAACGCTAAAGTTCTTGCCCGGTCAGACAGTTTTGGAAACAGGCACCGCCGATTTCCCAACCGCGGACGGGTGCGAAATTTCACCGCTTGCGCGTCGGATTTTCGATGTGTCTGGTGTCACTGGCGTCTTTTTGGGGCGCGATTTCGTTACCGTCACCAAAGACGATGCAACGGAATGGGATCACATCAAACCGTCGCTGTTGGGCGCGATCATGGAACATTTCCAATCTGGCAAGCCCACCATGGATGGTGTCGGTGCGGCAGATCATGGCGACAACCACAACAGCGAAGACGCTGAAATCGTCACGCAGATCAAAGAATTGCTTGATACGCGAGTGCGTCCTGCGGTGGCCCAAGACGGTGGGGATATCACCTTCCATGGGTTTGAACGCGGGATCGTATATCTTCAGATGAAAGGCGCATGTGCGGGATGCCCATCATCTACAATGACGTTGAAAATGGGCATTGAAAACCTATTGCGCCATTACATCCCCGAAGTGGCAGAGGTCCGCCCTGTTGCCGTCTAACACAACGATCTTGGCATTTGATACATCGGCCGCGCATTGCGCGGCCGCTGTGCTTGTGAATGGGGCGATCACAGCAACCGTTTATGAACCCATGGCCAGAGGTCAGGCGGAAAACCTGATGGACATCCTTGATCACGCCTTGGCGCAGGCGGGGATCGATCTGTCAGATCTCGACGCAATTGCGGTTGGGACTGGTCCCGGTAATTTTACCGGCATCCGCATTTCGGTATCAGCCGCGCGTGGATTGGCCCTGTCTTTGGGCGTTCCCGCGATTGGCGTCACGACATTTGAGGCCACATGGTTTGGCACACAGGGGCCGGTTGTGGCAACCGTGCCCGCCCCACGCGAACATGTCTATGCCGCGCAAAGCGATCTGGGCGCACATAGCGCGGCATTGGTGCCACTTGGCGCGCTGGGGCAAACCGATGTCCCACAGATCCCTTGCCCATCGGCGGAAACCTTGGTCGCCAACATGGCACAAGTGGCCGCGACACGATTGGGACAGGATAATGAAAAACCAGTTCCGTTTTACATCAAACCCGCCGATGCCGCCCCGTCGCGCGATGTGCCCCCAAAACGATTGTCATGACGGCCCATGATCTTGCGCGCCTTCACGCCGCTGCGGGCATGAACCTTCGGGTCTGGTCCGCCGAGGAATACGCCGCGCTATTGGCTGATCCGAAAACGATTGTGACGACGACAGAAGCTGGCTTTGCCATTGGCTCAATCATCTTTGAGGATGCAGAGCTGTTGCTGATTGTCGTGCATCCAGACCACCGCAGAGCGGGTCAGGGCAGACAGATTTTGGCCAAGTTTGAAGCTGCGGCGCAAGCGCGGGGCGCGCGCACTGTCACCCTGGAAGTCAGCGATCAGAACACCGCAGCCCGACAGTTGTATGAAACCAACGCCTATCACAAGGTGGGGCAGCGCAATAATTATTACAAAACCAATGACGGCACCAGCGAACACGCGCTTATCTTGAAAAAAACGCTGTAAACTTCGATCTTCCCCGAGGTCAATTTTCAGATTCTGGTTGACCAGTCCCTATCAAATTGGCCTTAATGCACCATCAATAAAACTCCTCAGAATGAGTCTGTGGATAATAATGGGAGAACACCATGACCTTACTGAAAAAAATTCTTGGCGCGACAACTGCATTGACGCTGGCCGCTGGCGCAGCACTTGCAGAACCTGCCTTGATCTTTGACTTGGGCGGCAAATTCGACAAATCTTTCAACGAAATGGCCTTTACAGGCGCACAGCGTTGGGCAGAAGAAACAGGCGGTACATTCCGCGAAATCGAATTGCAATCCGAAGCGCAGCGTGAACAAGCATTGCGTCGCTTTGCCGAAGCAGGCGCAAACCCAATCGTGATGGCAGGCTTTGCTTTTGCTTCTGCGTTGGAAACTGTTGCGGATGAATATCCAAACACAAAATTCACGATCATCGACATGGTCGTTGACAAACCAAACGTGCGTTCTGTGGTCTTTAATGAACACGAAGGATCATATTTGGTGGGCATGATGGCGGCGCAAGCGTCAAAATCCGGCACAGTTGGTTTCATCGGCGGCATGGACATTCCGCTGATCCGTAAATTCGCCTGTGGATATGTCCAAGGTGCAAAGGCTGCGAACCCAAATGCGACCGTCATTCAAAACATGACAGGCACAACACCTGCGGCATGGAACGACCCAGTTAAGGGTTCTGAATTGACCAAAGCGCAAATCGCACAAGGTGCTGATGTTGTATACGCTGCTGCAGGCGGTACAGGTGTTGGCGTTCTGCAAACAGCCGCGGACGAAGGCATTTTGTCCATCGGCGTAGACAGCAACCAAAACTACATGCACCCAGGCAAAGTTCTGACATCGATGATGAAACGTGTGGACAACGCCGTATATGACGCGTTCACAGCGGGTGATGCACTGGAAACAGGGTTCAACGTCATGGGTCTGTCAAACGGTGGCGTTGGCTATGCGCTTGACGACAACAACGCATCATTGGTCAGCGCCGACATGAAAGCGGCCGTAGATGCAGCTGCTGCGAAAATCGCAAGCGGTGAATTGGCGGTGCATGATTATATGTCCGATAACGCGTGCCCTGTTGAATAATATCAATGGCACATGGTGATACAACGGGGCGGCAGGAAACTGCCGCCCCAGCCATTGAGCTTCGCGGTATTTCCAAAGCCTTTGGCCCAGTCCAAGCAAACAAAAACATTTCTATCCGCGTCATGCCCGGTACGATCCATGGGATCATCGGGGAAAACGGGGCGGGTAAATCAACTTTGATGTCAATCCTTTATGGCTTCTACAAGGCCGATAAGGGTGAAATCTATATTGGCGGAAAACATACACAAATTCCCGACAGCCAAGCCGCAATCGCCGCAGGCATTGGCATGGTCTTTCAGCATTTTAAACTGGTCCAGAACTTTAGCGTTCTGGAAAATATTATCCTTGGCGCAGAAGATGGCAAATTGCTACGCCCGTCACTGGCCAAAGCGCGCAAGTCGTTACAAGAGCTTGCCACAGAATATGAACTGGATGTCGATCCAGATGCCTTGATCGAAGACCTTTCGGTCGGCCACCAGCAGCGCGTCGAAATCCTGAAAGCGCTCTATCGTCAGGCCGATATTTTGATCTTGGACGAACCCACGGGCGTATTGACCCCATCCGAAGCGGATCAGCTGTTCCGCATTCTGGGGCGCCTGCGAGAAGAGGGTAAAACCATCATCTTGATCACGCACAAACTGCGCGAAATCATGGATATCACCGACACGGTATCGGTTATGCGCCGCGGTGAGATGACGGCAACCGTCAAGACATCAGACACCAATCCAGAACAGTTGGCTGAGATGATGGTCGGACGCAAAGTATTGCTGCGCATCGACAAAGCCCCCGCCAATCCCGGCGCGCCCGTGTTGGAAATCGACAATTTGCGGGTGCGTGATGACGATGGCATTGAGCGGGTCAAGGGCATATCGCTGACCCTGCGCAAGGGCGAAGTGCTGGGCATTGCCGGCGTCGCGGGCAATGGGCAATCCGAACTGCTTGAGGTTTTGGGCGGCTATATGAGCGCCACAGGATCAATCAAGGTCAATGGACAGCCCATCGCCTTGTCTGGCCCGAATTCTGACGGTCAATCACGTCGCGCCATCGGGATCGCGCATGTGCCCGAAGATCGCCAGCACGAAGGGTTGATCATGGATTTCGCCGCATGGGAAAACGTTCCATTCGGCTATCACAATCGCCCCGAATACCAAAAGGGGCTGTTCATTAACAACGCCGTGGTGCAACGGGACGCCCAAGAAAAAATGGATCGGTTTGACGTACGCCCGCCAAACCCGAAACTGTCGGCCAAGAATTTCTCGGGTGGCAACCAACAAAAGATTGTCGTTGCCCGCGAGATCGAGGCAAATCCAGACATCCTTTTGATTGGCCAGCCCACACGCGGGGTCGATATTGGGGCGATTGAATTCATCCACAAACAGATCATCGCGCTGCGCGACCAAGGCAAAGCCATTTTGTTGGTTTCGGTGGAATTGGATGAAATCATGTCATTGTCTGATCGGATTGCCGTCATGTTTGACGGGCATATCATGGGCGAACGGGTCTCGTCAGAGACGAATGAAAAAGATCTGGGTCTATTGATGGCAGGTATTTCAGAGGGGGCCGCATAATGCAAAAAATGCCAGTTTGGGCAGACATCGTTCTGATCCCTTTGATTTCATTGATTCTTGCTGCAATTTTGTCGGCTTTGGTAATCCTTGGCATCGGCCAAGACCCGATTGCCGCCGTGAAAATGATGGTCAGCGGATCGCTTGGGTCCACCTATGGGTGGGGCTATACGTTGTATTATGCCACGAACTTTATGTTCACGGGCCTTGCCGTGGCCGTGGCCTTTCACGCACGCATGTTCAACATCGGGGGCGAAGGTCAGGCGATGTTGGGTGGTCTTGGGGTGGCGCTGATTGCGCTTTATATCCCGTGGCCGCATTGGTCGCTTGCCTTGATCTTTTGTACGATGGGCGCGGCGATCCTTGGGGCGGCATGGGCCTTTGTTCCTGCTGTGCTACAGGCCAAGCGTGGCAGCCATATCGTGATCACGACCATCATGTTCAACTTTATTGCCGCCGCGCTGTTGAATTACCTTTTGGTCAATATCCTGCGGCCACCCACCTCGATGGACCCCGCAACAGATAGCTTTCCTGCGGCAACCCATTTGCCAACGCTGCATGATATTTTGGCCCCAATCGGGATCAGTTTTTCCAAGGCAGCGCCTGCCAACATCACCCTGATTGTGGCGCTTTTGGCGGCTGTGTTCGTGTGGTTGTTGATTTGGCGCACCAAGCTTGGGTATCAAATTCGCGCCTTTGGTCATTCTGAAAGCGCTGCGAAATATGCAGGCATCAATCCTGTTCGCATCACGGTGATTTCGATGATGATATCGGGCGCTTTGGCGGGGATGATGGCGATCAATACCACATTGGGCGAAAGCGAACGGCTGATCCTGAATTCCACCGAAGGGGCGGGCTTTATCGGCATCGCCGTGGCCTTGATGGGGCGCAGCCACCCGTTCGGCGTTGTTTTGGCATCGCTGCTATTCGGGTTCTTGTACCAAGGTGGCGCAGAATTGGCATTGTGGACATCGATCCCACGCGAATTGATCGTTGTGATCCAAGCGTTGGTCATCCTGTTCACGGGGGCCTTGGACAATATGGTCCGAATGCCGTTGGAAAAACTGTTCCTGTCCATGCGTCGGGCCGAGGGGTGATTGGAAATGTTTGATATTTTTAATGATCTGATCACCGTTTTGGATTCAACATTGCGACTGTCGACACCTTTGTTGTTGGCCTGTCTGGCGGGTTTATTTTCGGAACGCGCGGGGATTTTCGACATCGGGCTTGAAGGCAAGATGTTGATCGCTGCTTTCTTTTCGGCCGCTGTCGCCTATACCAGCGGATCCGTTGTCTTGGGATTGTTGGCGGGGATTGCTGCGTCGTTGGTGTTGTCTGTGATCCATGGGCTTGCCTCGATCACCTTTCGCGGCAACCAATTGATTTCAGGGGTTGCGATCAATTTCTTGGCCGCGGGCATGACCGTGTTGGTCGCGCAAAGCTGGTTCCAACAAGGCGGGCGCACGCCATCGCTGTTTGGTGGGGCGCGGTTTGAATCCCTCACCTTGCCGTTTGCAGAGGCGCTTGCACCTGTGCCCGTCATCGGACCTGTTTACGACGAATTGATTTCCGGGCATTCCATCCTTGTCTATCTGGCGTTGGCAATGGTTCCGCTGTCGTGGTGGGTGTTATATCGCACCCGCTTTGGCCTGCGTCTGCGTGCGGTCGGCGAAGCCCCCGAAGCGGTGGACACCGCGGGGATTTCGGTCGTAGCACTACGCTATTGGGCGGTGGTGATCTGTGGTGTGTTATGCGGGATTGCGGGGGCCTATATGGCGACCGCATTGCAAGCGGGATTTGTCAAGGACATGACCGCGGGGCGCGGATATATCGCCTTGGCTGCACTGATCTTTGCGAAATGGCGGCCGTGGTATGCGCTTTATTCCTGTTTGCTGTTCGGGTTCTTGCAGGCCTTGGCGCTGCGCCCTGATTTGATCGAACGTTATATCGGGTTCAAGGTTCAGGTCCAATTGCTGGACGCCCTGCCCTATATTCTAACGGTGATTATCCTTGCGGGTTTCGTCGGTAAAGCGATCCCCCCCCGCGCGGGTGGTGAACCCTACGTCAAAGAGCGTTAGAATTTTGGCACAAGCGGAGGGCAAACGTATTGCCCCCGCTTGATTTATCGTAGCCGCCTGCGATAGTACGAGACATGCAGATTTACCTACCCATCGCCGAAGTTTCCGTGAACATGTTCCTAGTCCTTGGACTGGGCGGCATTGTTGGCGTGTTGTCGGGGATGTTTGGTGTCGGTGGCGGGTTCTTGTTGACCCCGCTTTTGTTCTTTGTGGGGATCCCGCCTGCGGTCGCGGTTGCCACGCAATCCACGCAAATTGTGGCATCCTCAATTTCGGGTGTTCTGGCGCATCTTCAACGCAAAACCGTTGATTTAAAACTGGGCAGCGTTCTGGTCGTTGGCGGTATCTTTGGCGCGGGGTTGGGCGTGTTGTTGTTCAACTATCTCAAATCGCTGGGCCAAGTCGATTTGATGGTGCGCCTGTGTTATGTCGTGTTTTTGGGTGTGATCGGCGGCTTGATGTTTTTCGAAAGCCTGCGCGCACTGCGACGCGCCAAGGGCGGGCAGCGGCCACCGCAAAAAATCCGTCGTCGTGATTGGGTCCATACCATGCCCGTCAAGGCGCGGTTTCGCACGTCGGGTCTTTATATCTCGGTCTTTCCGCCGTTGGTGATTGGTGTGTTTGTTGGCATACTTTCGGCCATCATGGGTGTAGGCGGCGGGTTTATCATGATCCCCGCGATGATCTATATCCTGCACATGCCCACCAAAGTTGTTGTTGGAACATCGCTCTATCAAATCATATTCGTAACCGCATTCACGACCGTGTTGCACGCGGTCTCAAGCCAGACGGTGGATATCGTTTTGGCGGTGTTATTGCTGCTCGGTGCTGTGATCGGTGCGCAATTTGGGACACAAATCGGAGCCAAGCTCAAGGCCGAACAACTGCGCATTTTGTTGGCCTCAATGGTGTTGTTAGTGTGTTTCAAGATTGCGCTTGATCTGTTGATTGAACCCTCTGAGATCTATAACATCACCCGCCTCAAGGTGATTTCATGATCCGCTGGTTGTGCCTTTGGTTTATCGCGTTGACGACCACAGCGGCGGCCGAGGAAATCGTGCTGGGCATGGACAATGATACCATCGCGATCACAACATCCTTTGACGGGTCAAGCATCCTTATTTTCGGGGCCGTCAAACGCGAAGCGCCGATGAAAGAAACGCCGCTTGAGGTGATCGTCGCCGTTGCAGGCCCCAAAGAACAAGTCGAAGTGCGTCGCATGTCCCGCACCTTTGGCGTCTGGGCCAATACGGACCGCATCCAAGTTGATGCCGCGCCCAGCTTTTACGCGGTGGCCACGTCGAATGATTGGGACAAGGTGATCACCGAAACCGAAGACTTGCGTCATCGCATTTCGATCCCAAAGGCGATCCGCGCCGTTGATACCAAAGTCACAGATGTTGAAAACTTTAACGACGCATTGATCCGCATTCGTCAAAACGAACAGGTCTATTCGATCAATGATGGCGGCGTGCTGTTAGAAGATCAAACGCTGTTCCAAACGCGTGTTTTTCTGCCCGCAAAGCTGACAGAAGGGGATTACCAAACGCGCATCTTTTTGACGCGGGATGGGTTGGTGGTATCACAATACGAAACCACCATTGGCGTTTACAAAGCAGGGCTTGAGGAATTTTTGTATTCCATGGCCCATGAACAACCGTTCCTCTATGCGATCATGTCGCTGATCATTGCAGTGGCTGCAGGATGGGGCGCGTCCGCATTTTTCCGGATGGTCCGCGCCTCATAAGGAATTAGCGCGGTGCCATGCGGATGGCGCCATCCAAGCGGATGGTTTCACCGTTCAACATATCATTATCGACGATGTGGCAAACCAGTTTTGCATATTCCGCAGGTGCGCCCAAACGCGATGGAAAGGGAACCTGTTGACCAAGGGATGCCTGAACCTCTTGTGGCAGCGATTCCAGCAAAGGCGTCAGAAACAAACCGGGCGCGATCGAGACAACGCGAATGCCCAGTTGCGACAGATCACGCGCCATTGGCAGCGTCATACCAACAATGCCACCTTTGGATGCGGCATAGGCCACTTGGCCGACTTGGCCTTCGTAGGCGGCCACAGATGCCGTATTCACAATCACGCCACGGGCGCCGTCACTGTTGATAGGGTCATTTTTGGACATCCACAATGCGGCTTGGGATGCCACGTTAAACGAACCGATCAGGTTCACACCGATTGTTTTGGCAAACATGTCGGGCGAATGCGCTTCGCCGCGTGATACGGTTTTCGCAGCAGGCCCAATCCCTGCACAGTTGATTGCGATATGCAGACCAGCGGTTTGCGCAACGGCGGCCACAGCGGTTGCAACATCGGCCGCGTTTGACACATCAACCTTGGCAAAACTTGCGCCAATGTCGTTGGCATAAGATGTTCCAAGGTCTTCGTTCATGTCAAAGATCGTGACCTGAGCCCCTTTGTCGCGCAGCGCTTTCGCGGTTGCAGCACCTAAACCTGACGCGCCGCCTGTGACGATGGCGACGGTGTTGGATGTGATGTCCATTCTGTGTCCTCCTGAATTTCATGTTCTTGTCGCGCGTGGGGGCGTGGCCGTCAATTGATATAAATACTTACCTCACGTTGGTGCCGACGCTTGATTTTTCTTGGGCATTTGAACAAGGTTGATCAAAGGAGACCCCAATGCCCCGTACGCCACCGCGCCCACGTTCAGATTTTTTTGATTTTCAAACCTGTCCTACCCGATGGATGGACAATGATGCCTATGGGCATATGAATAATGTGATCCATTATTCCCTGATTGATACGGCGGTGACGAATTGGCAACGCGATCGCGGGTTCTTTGATCTGGCCGAGGTCAAATTTTTCGTCGTTGAAAGCGGATGCACCTATCATGCCGAAGCGGCATATCCCGATCTGATCCATTTGGGCTTGCGAGTGTCGCATATCGGGTCATCATCGTGGCGCTATGATGTGGGGCTCTTTCGCAACGACGAAGACACCGCTTTTGCCGAAGGGTTCTTTGCCCAAGTGCAGGTGGACGCACGCACGAATGCCCCCACCCCAATCACGGCCGCAGTGCGCGAACACCTGTCGTCAATTTTCAGAGCCTAGGATTTTTTGACAAATTCGGTCAAAATGACGATGCGCTGATCGTTTACGCGGCCTTCGATATGACCTGCGTTGTCGGACACCAGCGAAATGTTTCGCACCGCAGTACCCCGTTTTGCGGTAAAGCCCGCGCCTTTGACAGGCAGATCTTTGATCAAGACAACGCTATCGCCTGCGGACAAGATCACGCCATTTGTGTCACGATGAATGGCGCCATTTGGATCGTATAAATCGGCTTTGGCCCATTCTTCGACCTCGGGTTCAAGATAGGCAATGTCCAACAAATCCCGCGCCCATGCTTGGTCGGGCAATTTATGCAACAGGCGATAGGCCAACACTTTGACGGCGTCTTCCTCGCTCCAGATCGCATCGTTGAGGCATTGCCAATGGGGGGATGGATCGGGCATGCCCGCAATGGCGGATGCACAGATATCACAGGCGTCTACTGTGATGGGTTTTGGTGTCACGCCCACGGACGTTTGCGCGTCCGCTGATCCGCAAATTGCGCATGAATTGGCCATATGTCGTGTCCTTTTTCGGCCCGCTTAACGCGAACGGCACGAAATGAAAAGCCCTATGGCTCGCGCAGCGCTTCGCGGGATTTATAAAGCGGTTTCAAAAGATACTGCAAAATCGTCTTTTCGCCCGTATGCAGTTCGACTTGGGCCTGCATACCGGGTCGAATTTCGATACGCGCTTGGCGATCTGTCAGACCTTTGGTGTTCACACGCACGCGCACTTTGTAATGTGGATCACCGTCGGGATTGCGGCTGCGGTCGTCTTTGAACGTGTCGGCCGAAATCACATCAACCCGCCCCACCAGCGAACCATAGATGGTATAGTCATACGCGCTTAGCTTGACGGTTGCTTTTTGGCCGGGTCGAACATTGGCGATGTTTTGCGGTTTGACCTTGGCCTCAATAAACAATTCCTCATCCAGCGGGATGATTTGCAAAATTTCTTCGCCCGGACGCACAACACCGCCGATTGTGGTGACGGACAGATTGTTGACCACGCCGCGCATAGGGCTGCGCAAAATGGTGCGGTTCAGCTGATCTTGGGATGCTTTCAGGTTTTGTTTCAGCGTTGCCAATTCCTTGAGCGTATCTGAATATTCGTTCGCGCGGTCCAATTCTGTTTGCGTCACAATATCATCAAGACGAATTTCCGCATCTGCCAAGACTTTGCGCGCGCGGGTCACTTCGATCAAGGCCACAACCTTTTTCTTGAGCATATTTTCCAGCAAATCCGTTTCTTTGGTGGCTTGGTCTAACACCTTTTGCGCCCCATCGCGGCGGGACACGAAATCCAACTGACGCGCACGCAACAAGGCCATTTCAGAGGCCACAATATCAGGGGAGCGGTCCAATAAATCGGACGAGACGCTGAAATTGGTTTCACCGGCCATTTCCGCTTCTAGGCGCAGGCGGCGAATTTCCAACGCTGCGATTTGGTCGTGCAATTCATCCACGCTGGATTGAAATTTGGTGTCGTGCAAACGGGCCAAGACATCGCCCGTGTTGACCACGTCGCCTTCGGCCACGCGCAGTTCGGCCAAAATCCCGCCTTCTAGGTTTTGGATGATCTGTGGCCGCGAACTGGAAATGACTTCGCCGTCTGCGCGCACGATTTCGGGGATCCATGCAAAAGACGCCCAGATGATGAACACCCATACCGTGATCGCACAAAGCCAGATCATCAACGATGGTCCGCGCATTTGCGCCACATATTCGCGCAGTGCCGGTGGATTTACTGTTGTCGATGCCATCAAGAAGCCCCCGCTTTTGGTCCGCGCAAATGGGCAAGAACGGCGTCGCGTGGCCCGTCAACAGCCAGACGCCCATTTTGCATAATCATCGTCCGTTTGGTCAGCGACAAGATCGGTACGCGATGTGTTGCAATCACCGCGGTGCGCCCCACCAGCCACGTTTCAAGGCGCGAAATCAACGTCGCCTCAAGCGTTTGATCCAGCGCTGCGGTCGGCTCATCAAGCAAACAAATCTGAGGATCTTGTAACCACAACCGCGCCCATCCGATGGATTGACGTTGCCCGATGGACAGCCCCTGCCCCCCATCAAGGATCGGCAGATCCAACCCCTTGGGATGTTGTTTCACATATTGGCCAAGGCCCGCGAAATCCAACGCTTGGTACAGGCGGTCATCATCGGTTTCCAACAAGCTTAGGTTCAAGTTGTCGCGCAAACTGCCGCTAAACAACCGTACGTCTTGACCCAGATAGCCAATCAAGCGACGCAAATCGCCTGATGCAATTTGCCCCATATCGGTGCCGTCCAACAAAACGGTTCCGCGCGTTGGGCCGTAAAGACCGCTAAGCAGACGCAAGAGCGTTGATTTTCCCGCGCCGTTGCTGCCCAAAACCGCGACGGTTTGGATATTTATTCTAGTTCGTTTTTTACTTTTTCCATACTTTTGCCTTATTATGTGTGCCAATTTCGGCACATTTGCCACAAATCTGCGATAAATCTGACACTTATCCCATTCAAAAATGGCGAAAACTAGGCCCAGCGCGCCTTGGTTTTGGTTAAAAAGGCGTCGATACCATGCGCCGCTTCTTCGCCTTCCCATGTATCGGCAAGACGTCTGATCGTGTCTTCAATCACCGCGTCATCAATGCGCGGACCCAATGCACGCGCCAAAGCTTTTGACGCCGCCACCGCGTTTGGGGCGGTGTGAAGATAGGGTTCAACCTCATGTGCAATAGCGGCATCCATTTCGGACGCGGGCACGATCTGTGTCACGATATTCAAAGACTGCGCCCGCTCTGCGCCAAAGATCCGCGAAGACATGAACACTTCGCGCGCTTTTCCTTCGGACATTCGGGCAATCACATAGGGGCTTATCGTGGCGGGGATCAAACCCAATTTGGTTTCGGTCAAACCAAATTTTGTTTCCTCGTCCGCGACCACCAGATCGCAGACACAGCACAATCCAATGCCACCGCCAAACGCGCCACCATGCACACGCCCGATCAATGGGACGGGCAGTTCATTCAAGACCCGCAGCATATTGGCCAGTTTGCGGCCCTCGCGCATGCGTTGGGCGCGGTCGGCGTTGATCTGTTCTTTCATCCACGCCAAATCGCCACCTGCGCAAAACATGCTGCCCTGCCCCGATAACACAACGACGCGAATGGATCCGTCGGTTGGCAAGGTCGTGGCGAAATCGGTGATCTCTGCGATCATGGCCGCAGACAGCGCATTGCGTTTTTCCGTTGCGGCCAATTCTAATGACGCAACCCCGCGATCATCGACGGTGACATGTATCGCAGTGTACTGGGTCATTGGCGCATTCCTTTTGCAAATTCACCGACCTTTGCCAAAGCGTCGGCATCAATTCCTGTTGTAAATCCACGTGCCTCTAACAGGGCGATCACGGCTTCGGTCGCGACGTTTCCCTTGGCCCCCGGCGCATAGGGACAGCCGCCCAACCCGCCGACAGCGGCATCAAACACCCGCAGCCCCATTTCGAGTGAGACGGCGATATTGTCCAACGCGCGACCATGGGTGTCATGGAAATGCCCTGCAACTTGCGAAACGGGAACCACGTCAAGCACTGCGTTTAACATGGCCTGTGTCGTTGCAGGGGTCGCCGCGCCAATCGTATCGCCAAGCGAAATTTCATAGCACCCCATATCCAACAGTGCCTTTGCAACGCGCGCGACCTGTTCGGGTGGCGTCGGTCCGTCGTAGGGACACTCCGTCACACAAGACACATATCCCCGCACGGGCGTGCCATTGGCTTGTGCTGCCGCAACAACGGGGGAAAATCGAACAAGGCTGTCGTCTATAGAGCAATTAATATTGGCCTGACTGAAGCCTTCTGATGCCGATCCAAAAATCGCCACCTCATCCGCGCGTGCGGCGATTGCGGCCTCAAACCCCTTCATATTCGGGGTCAACGCGGTATAGACTACACCCGCGCGGCGCGTGATACCGCCCAACACATCCGCTGCATCTGCCATTTGCGGAACCCATTTCGGGCTCACAAAACTGGTGACCTCGATCTTTTGAAAACCACAGCCGGACAGAGCATCAATCAGCGCGATTTTATCCGCTGTTGCGATCTGTTTCTTTTCGTTTTGCAATCCATCACGGGGGCCCATTTCAAAAAGGGTCACAGTCTGCGTCATGGCGGTCGTCTCCTGCTATGGGGGCAGAATACGCATGTGATCTGTGCAAACAAGCGGATATAGAAACTTCGTTACGTCACCCCATTGCGCAGCGGTTAAAAATGGGCATTGATGTCCCAAACACAGTCTGGAACATCCTATGATCGAAACCATCCCAAACTTGATGCCCCAAATCCGCGACCGCTTTGCCCATGTGGACCAGTGCCCCTTTACCGGCGAGCGGATCTTTTTTGAAAACGCAGGTGGCGCATTGACGTTGAAAAGCGTGGTGGACACCTCTGCCACATATGCGGCCATCCCTGACAACCAAGGCCGCGACAACCCCGCAAGCCGTGCGTTGGTGGATGTGATCAATCGGGCCAAAGCCGATGCGCGTGATCTGTTTGGCGCATCGGGGGGGCAATTCTTTGTCGGCGAAAGCGGAACGGAATTGTTGTTCCGCCTGATCCGGACCGCGGCCATGAACGCCCCATCGGGGGGCAATATCGTTGGATCGACCTTTGAACACCCAGCATCACGCAGCGCCGCGATCCAGTGGGCAGAGCATTCAGACAGACCCTATTTGTCGGTGGACCATCAAATCGGCATCGGCCTTGTGACGCCCGGGGATTACGCCGCCGTGGTCGATGCAAAAACCCGTGTTGCAACGATTTTGCACGCTTCGCCCGTGACTGGCATGGGCGCAGATGTCGCGGGGATCGCCGCCGCGATCCGTGCAGTTTCGCCCGAATGCTTTATCATCGTGGACGGGATCCAGAACGCAGCGCATGGAACGTTGGATATCGACAGCTATGATGTCGATGGGTATGTGATTTCACCCTATAAAATGTTTTCGCGCCATGGCTATGGTTTTGCATGGGTGTCTGATCGCCTGACCGCGCTGTCGCATGAACAGCTTTTGAATGGGCCAAAGGAAACTTGGGAATTTGGCACGCGCGACACCGGCAGCTATGCAACAATGACCGATGTGATCAACCATCTTGATTGGTTGGGCGGGCATTTTAGCACATCTGACACACGTCGTGATCGGTTGGTTGCCGCGGGCCAAGCCATATTGGACCATGAAAAGGCACTGACAGATGCAATGATCCACGGGATCGGCAATCTGAAAGGGTTGGCAAGTTATGCCGACGTCGAAATCATCGGTGGCACTGACAATCCAAAACGAAAAGGATTGGTGTCGTTCCGCATCAAAGGTCGTATATCGCCCGACGTCGTGACCGCGCTGAATGATCGCGGTATTCGCACCCATACCCGCAAGGCCGATCATTATTCGGGCGGGATCCTAACGCCGATGGGATGGGACGACGCGGTGCGCGTGTCGGTGTGCCATTACAACACAACCGATGAAATCCGCGCGTTCCTCTCCGCGATGCAAGAGATTGCCCAAGGCTAAAGCGGACGTATCCAAAATTGCAAAGGCTTGGGCGTTTGTGCGCCCTGCCCGATGTCGGTCCACGAGAACTGAGCAATCACACCGTCAAGCTTTTGATACCCACGTTTGCGCCAAAACGGATCAAGCGGCCGATAGGTTGCGGGACGCATCGGATGATCATCGGGCCGGATCACCCCGCAAAACGCGATGTGTTTAAATCCTAGGTCGCGGGCGTGGTCTTCGCGATGATCAAAAAACGCGTTGCCGATTCCATGCCCCCGATAGTCGGGCAAAAGCACAGATTCCGCGCAATAAAAAACGTCGTTCAAATCATAGTCAGATTGTGCAAAGGCAGCGGCGAAATCATCCGCGTGATCCATCATCGGCGTCCCGGTTGAGGCGCCCACCAAACGATCCCCGTCAAAGGCCCCAACCAGAACTGCACGATCACTGTCGCGATAGGATTGCATATAGGGGCGCTCATATTCTAGATCCCCATCATAGAGATAGGGCCATTCGTAAAACACCGCGATGCGCAGGCGGGCAACATCGTCTAATGCCCGATCCAACGCATCGCCCGTTAAAACGCGAACGTCAATCATGACACCTGCGCGATCCAATCAGACAGATTATAATAGGTGACAACACGGGTGATTTTCCCGCCCTCAAGCGAAAAGAAAGATCCCGCAGGCAACCGATAGCTTTGGCCATGCGCCGTGGGCAAATCGCCATCAGTTTGCAAATAGGTACCATTCACGATGAATTCGGCCGCGCCGCGCGTGCCATCTTCAGTCGCAAAAATCACCATATCTGTCAGGTTTTCGCGGTAACACACATTCATATGGTCACAAAACGCACGAAAGGCATCTTTGCCGACGCGAATTTTGCCTTCGTTCACGTGGTGGTGCACATCATCAGATAGACAGGCAAGCATGCCGTCCACATCGCCTGCGTTAAAGGCGGTGAAATAGTTCGAAATCGTGGTGTTCATTCATTCCTCCAGAGGTCGACCCCAGCGACGGATCAGTTGATCCGCAATCTGGTCACGGGTTTGTCGATACGCGTTTATCTTGGTTTCACGCGTCTCGCCTATCCCAGTTGGGTCCATTACTGGCCAATATTCGACATCTAGATGGAAAAATCGCGTCAATTCCAACGCACGCCGTTGGCTTGCAGGGGACAAAGCAACCACCAGATCGAATGAGGACAGATCATCCCCCCATTGTTCCATCTCATCAAAACTGCGCGAGCGATGACGCGAAAGTTCGACGCCGAGTTCCTGACAGACCGCGATGGCAAACCCATCAATTTCAAGATCGTTCATGACACCGACAGATTGGACATAGGTGCCCGTGCCATAGAATTTTTTCATAATGCCTTCGGCCATCGGCGACCGAACCGCGTTGTGATCACAACAAAACAAAATAGATTGTGGGAGCCCCCCGTCCACGATCACACCCCGAAATGCAAAACACAGATAAGGGTGAACAATCGGCGGGCGGTGTCATTGTCGATAATGGCTTTGCCCTCTAATCGTTCTTCGAGTACGCGCGCCCCTTCGTTGTGGATGCCGCGCCGCGCCATATCGATGGTTTCGATCTGACTGGGCGGCATGTTTTTCACAGCGTCATAATAGCTTTCGCAAATGGCCCAATAATCTTTGACAACTTGGCGGAAGGGCGACAGGGATAAATGAAATTCAGCCGCCTTTTCACCCGCTTCGGTGGAAATATCAAACACCAAGCGTTTTTCACGAATGGCCAGATCCACTTTGTAGGGGCCCGCAGGCACCACGCGATCATCCCGCTTTGGAAGATCGAATGTATTGTCTTCCAGCAAATCGAAAATCGCGACTTTGCGCTCTTGCTCAATTTCCGCCGTGGGTGGCGGCAAGTTGCGATCATCTAACTCTATTTGCGCAATTCTGCTCATACGGGGCCTCTATTCTATTCTGACTATGGCTAATACAAAGGGATTGACCGATCAATGCAGAAGCCATGCCATTTGGACGTTTTCATCAAGAATTGAGCTTTTTCAACCGTGCCGTGACGGAAAGCCCGTGTGCCTCAAGGCTTTCCGAGGTCGCCAACCGTTCCGCCGCAGGCCCGATTGCACGCAACGACTCGGGCGTCATGCGCGCAAGTGTGGTGCGTTTCACGAAATCCATCACCGACAATCCGCTGCTAAAACGTGCGGATCGTGCGGTGGGCAATACGTGATTTGGCCCCCCCACATAATCGCCAATCGCCTCTGGCGTCCATGCGCCCAAGAATATCGCGCCAGCATGGACGATCTTGTCGGATAGGGCCATCGGATCTGCCACGCACAGCTCTAGATGCTCTGGCGCAATGCGGTTTGATAGCTCTGCCGCGACATCCATGTCTGGCACGATAATCATCGCGCCGTAATCGCGCCAGCTTGCCCCCGCGATTGCGCGACGCTCAAGGGTTTGCAAGCGCGCATCCACTGCGTCCGACACAGCTTTGGCGAACTGTGGATCATCGGTGATCAATATGGATTGCGCGCTTTCGTCGTGTTCTGCCTGTGACAACAGATCAAGCGCGATCCAATCGGGATCATTGTCGCCATCCGCAATCACCAAGATTTCAGATGGCCCCGCAATCATATCAATCCCGACTTTGCCAAACACCCGCCGTTTGGCGGCAGCAACAAAGGCATTTCCCGGACCGGTGATTTTGTCGACCGCAGGGATCGTTTGGGTCCCATAGGCCAGCGCGGCAATCGCCTGCGCCCCACCGATCCGATAGACTTCGTCAACACCAGCCAGACGCGCGGCCAACAACACAAGCGGGTTCACAATCCCATCTGGCGTGGGCACTGTAATCGCCAAACGTGACACACCCGCAACCTTGGCAGGGATCGCATTCATCAAAACAGACGACGGATAAGACGCCAATCCGCCCGGAACATACAAGCCTGCAGTCGATACAGGCGTCCAGCGCCAGCCCAATTCCGCACCGCTGCCATCGGTCCAATAGGCATCTTGCGGCATTTGCCGTTCATGATAGGCCCGAATACGCGCCGCCGCCAATTCAAGCGCGGCACGATCCTCATCAGAGACTTTGGCAATTTCATCGGTGATCTCTTGATCCGAAAAACGCAGCCCATCCGCCGTCAGCGCCAATCGGTCGAATTTATGCGTCAATTCCAACACCGCCGCATCGCCGCGATCGCGCACATCCTGAATGATCCCTGCAACGATATGATCGACGTCTGGGCTGTCTTCGCGCTTTGCGCCAAGCAACGTTTGGAACTGATCTTCGAATTGTGGATCTTGTGCGTTCAGCAATACAGGCATGGAACCCTCCGATGTTCTGAGAGTGCAGATACAGCTCACGCGCCCGATGGACAAGTGTAAAGCTAGTTCGGGTGCTGCGGTACTTTGCCAGAGGGGGCAGCATATGGGCGGGTCACATCGCGCAAGGTGACATCCAACGCATCCACCGCCACACGTATGGCCCCATCCCCCGCCAAGGTCAAAATCACATGCCCTGCCCCATCCGGTTCACCATCAAAGGCAATCGACATCAGTGACAAGATCATATCGCGATCCGCGCGGTCTATGCCCAAAGACGACACAGACGACACATCAGAAATGACCAACAGGGACTGCACCCGTTCGACAGCGCGATTTTGTGACTGCGCCAAATCGCGATCTTCCCACCGGAAACGATTTATCAGACACACAAAGCGGCGCGCGGCACGATCCCATTTCATTTCTGTCACGGGAAACACGGCATCTTGGGCCAAGGCGGACAGGATCGTCAAATCCTCCCCCCCAAGCGCGCCAAGGTTCAAGGGCGCCTCGCGTCCGTCGTCAAACCGTGCATCTTGGGCCATTATTCGGAAATCCGTTCAACATTGGCCCCGACCGCAGACAATTTTTCAACCAATTTCTCATACCCGCGATCAAGGTGATAGACACGGCTGACTTTGGTTTCACCCTCGGCTGCGAGCCCCGCAAGGATCAAGGACACAGAGGCGCGCAAATCGGTTGCCATGACCGGCGCACCTTTTAGCTTTTTCACGCCTGTCACCTTTGCAACCCCGCCATGAACATCGATATTTGCCCCCATCCGCATCAGCTCAGGCGCGTGCATAAACCGATTTTCAAAAATGGTTTCTTCCAAATTTGACACACCCTGCGCGGTGCACAGCAGCGCCATCATCTGTGCCTGAAGGTCGGTCGGAAAACCAGGGTACACTTCGGTTTTGACGTCAACCGCTTTGATGTCACCACCGCCGCGCTTGACGGTAATGCCTGTGTCGGTTTCGCTGACATCAAGGCCCGCAGCCTGCAGTTTATCCACAAACGCTTGGATCAGATCAAAGCGTCCGCCGATCAATTCCACCTCGCCGCCGGCGATGGCGGGGGCCAGCATATAGGTGCCCAATTCGATACGGTCCACGACAACAGGATGCGTCGCACCATTCAAGCGATCAACGCCTTGGATCGTGATTTCGGACGTGCCTTCACCCTCGATCTGCGCACCCATTTTGCGCAGACATTGAACCAAATCCACGATTTCAGGTTCACGCGCCGCGTTTTTCAAAACCGATGTGCCCTTGGCCAATGTTGCCGCCATGACAAAGTTTTCTGTCGCCCCGACCGAGGCAAAGCGCATATTATGAACCCCGCCCTTTAGACGGCCGCCCGCGACCTTGGCATGCAAATAGCCATCTTTCAGCTCGATCTCGGCGCCCAGCGCTTCGAGCGCGGAAATATGCAAATCCATCGGCCGCGCGCCAATTGCACAGCCCCCCGGCAAGGATACAATCGCCCGCCCTTCACGCGCCAAAAGCGGGCCCAACACCAAATTCGACGCCCGCATTTTGCGCACGATATCGTAGTCAGCGGTCAAATTGTTCAAATTGTGCGACGACATTGCCAGAACCAATCCACCGTTCAAGCTTGTCACTTCGGCCCCCAGCGACGCCAACAGCGCCGACATGGTTTTGATATCCGACAACCGCGGCGCATTGGTCAAGGTGAGGGGCTCATCACTTAGCAATGTGGCGGGCATCAGGGTCAGGCAGGCGTTCTTGGCCCCCGCGATCGGGATCTGGCCTTTTAGAGGGCCATTGCCTTTTACCAATATCGAATCCATGCTCTATTCCTTTTCCGCCTCTGTGGTCGCCGCCGTTGATTTCGACCGCGCCTTTGCCTGCGCTTTGCGCTTGGCCATATTCGCCTTAAGCGCGGCTTTTAACCGATCTTCGCGCGATTGCACGGCATTATTGTTATTTTTTTGTGTATTTTTGTTCGTCATGTTTTATCCATACAATAGGAATAAAAAAGCGTCCAGATTACACTTGCGCTTCGGCAAAATACCGTCTAATCACGCGCCCACAGCGTGCTGCTGTAGCTCAGTGGTAGAGCACTCCCTTGGTAAGGGAGAGGTCGGTAGTTCAATCCTACTCAGCAGCACCATTTTCCAAAAGAAAAATATTATATAACAATATTTTACATTTATTTAGGTCAATACAGTCCACCTTTTAGTCCACCTTTAAATTTCGAAATCTACCTTAAACCCACTGCTCACCAACAAACGTCCCATCAGCCCAGTATATCCGTAACAGCTGCTTTTTAGGCTTAATCCGCTTCTCTAGCTTGGAAAGTCGTGCTTTGAAGTTCCGCATCGGCATTTTGCTGTGTTAAGGAAATTGGCTCAACAACATTAGGCCCCCGCAGAGAAAGATGAGGGCATATGCAATTAGTACTTTAGCTGTAACATCCAAACGCTTGGGCATCTTAGTCACCAACTTTTCTGACTATAACTTACCACAAAATTCGTGAAATTTAAAGGAAGTTATGCGCAAATGAAGTTTAATGGCGATGATCAAATCTCATCTGCTTCCCAAAGGTATTTGATTAACAGAATGCCGACAATCACACCGAAGGCTGCCCAATAACGTAAAAAACTAAGAACTGGATCAACGAAAAACACAGCTAAAGCACAAATAACGGTAAAAAGCGATATTGCGATGAACGGTAGTAGTTTAGCCATGCATGGAGTACTCTATTTGTATTTAACTGACATCTTAGCAATGCCTGCCTTTACATCCCGTGAATATTTAATATCTAATGAACCTTCGTGCATTTGCCCAGTTTAAAATGATGCTCTGCTAAACCAAATACACCACGGGCTTGATCTACATCGCCTTCTTCCTTCCAATAATCTGATGCCAACAAGAAGGCTCTATAGTTTACACAATGCTTAGATGCATCGCGTACAGCTTGCTTTTCATCTAAATATTTTGGGATGTAGATTGCCAATCCAATTACAACGGTGGCTCCAATCAACGCACATAGCGTAAATAAGATTGCTTTAAGTGAAGGGTTCCAGCTTATTTTTTTCAACTCATCCCCTCCACAGCTTCCAATGCCTGTAGCCGTTGCTCAATCTCTGTCAGCTCCAACGTTCGCCTGTAGCTATCGATAAGTCCCATGACACGTGTCGCTTCGATTGGGGTTAGCTCACCCTCACTAACAGCTGTTAACACGCTTCCTGCAGCTTCTGACGCATCCATAGCGTTATGCATCTTAGGCAAACTAAATGAAACAGGCTGGTCCTTTGGAGCAGGGGCTATACGCTCCAAACAAAGCCTGAGAGCAACGATATCGCCATCTAACGCTTTGGTAACCGCAGTTTGTGTTAACGCTTCTGCTTGGCCCTGTAGAAGGCTTTCAATTGCAAGCGTGACCTTGCTTCGCGAACCCTTTGGTCTGCCAGCGTTGCCTGTAGCGAATTGGCCAGCCGTATTTCTACCGTTTTTCATGTGCGCGATTATAGCACGACCAAATTATTATCAGTAGACATAAAAAACGCAGAAAAGGAGAACTATTGCAAGATTAGGTTTAAATTACTTGAAAAGATTTTGAGAAAATTTGATGCTGGATCTCATGAAATACATTGTTTGTTCGCTCTTGCTCATGTTGATAATTTTCCAACCCGCAAACGCAGGTGATGCATATGTGGAAACACTTCTTAATATTTGCACTACTGCACAAAACACTGGGGATAAAGGCACAATCAAAAATATCGCAAACCAAGTTAAAAACGAACAGATACCCGACGATAAGTTGTTAGCAAGAAGTTACAATGAATGCTTAAAAGCTGCGTTCGGAAAAACAGATAAAGCGCAAAATATCTCTGTTTTATTGAACCGAATTTCCGATGCCAAAAATCAAATCATTGCCGATTGCGATAAGTTGCTCGTTGCAGCCCCTCAAGTTGCGATTGCGCACCCAACGTGTAAAGAAATCTTTATTAAATAAATCAATTGGAAAAAGACGACGCCATGAGGGGGTGAGCGTCGCCTTCGTGTTTTGCTGCACATGTTAGATACATGAGCTATGAAACTGCAATTATCATGCCAATTTTGTTTGATAAAAAATTCAAGGATCGTATTGTTTAGTCAGCCAAATACTGGAGGTACTAATGCAAAAGGTGTTTGTCATTTTTATTTCAGATTTTCTCCTTGCATCATGTGTGCTTCCAAACCGTTATGCTGAGTTTGAAGCGGCCTACTTGGGTTTTGATTTCAAAAAGGGAACCAAAGAATTTGCAAGCTGCGTAAAAATGCAGGAAGCCATTGCAAGAGTTCAAATATTCTTTTGGCAAGAGTGGTTTAGGTGAATGTTTCATCAATACAAGTCGTGCTTGAATGAATTATGCGATGATAATTTCATGTT
>Ga0181605_10000228_pt1 | contig 57057 bp, 49 predicted proteins | sample 041ome_11_FD_148676 | JGI IMG/M metagenome (GOLD analysis project Ga0181605, IMG submission 148676) | Coastal salt marsh microbial communities from the Groves Creek Marsh, Skidaway Island, Georgia - 041411US metaG (spades assembly) | ecosystem: Environmental > Aquatic > Marine > Intertidal zone...
CTCATGCACTCAACCCTGTCCGTGCAATTCTCAGTATTATGTGAATAATAATGGATTTGCGAACGACACGAATGTTCGGTTTACAGGGATGACTGTCACATTGGAGGCTAAGCATTGGGTTAACTGCGGTGATACTTATCATATCAAGTTGGCGATTGCCGATGCGGGTGATGGAGTGTTAAATAGTGGAGTTTTTCTCGAAGGAGGTAGTTTCACCTCAAACCTAATTGAAGTAAATATCGCATCGGTGAATGGGGATAGCACTATTAATGAAGGCTGTGGTTCTGCTGAAATTCTGTTTACTCGAGGTGATACGACAGATACTTCCATAACATATATCCAATTTCTTGGAACCGCTACGAACGGAGTGGATTGCGATACAATACCAGATACAATCATTTTATTGCCTGGTGTTTTCGATACCACAATCGTTATTTCACCCTATTTTGATAATATAGTTGAAGGGGTGGAGGTGCTGATTATTCAAGCCATAAGCGTCACTCTTTGCAATGACACCTTTATCAGCGAAGGCCGTTTATATTTTCATGATATACCCGATCTAAATCTCCTAACTACTGACGATACAACCTTTGATTGTCCAGTGGATTCTTTGACAATTTCTTCTGTTGTAACTGGCGGAGGTCCTCCACCATACGCATATATGTGGAATACGGGGGATACGGGAAGCACCATCACAGTGCCAATCTCATCAGGTTTTGGAGTCGACACTTTTGCCGTGGAAGTTTGGGATAGTTGTGCCCTTTTCTCGAATGTGGATACTGTTTTTGTGACCCGCAATTATCAGGATGATCCAATTGCCGATATTATTAACGACACCACAGTGAATTGTGTTGGAGATTCTCTCGAATTGTTGGCTAATGTCATCCATGGAAACTCTCCGTTCACTTATTCTTGGTCCACTGGAGATACGGTTGAATCGACAATAGTTGTGGTGACTGGACAGCAACAACTCACTGTGACCATAACGGACATTTGCGGTCGAGTATCAGTTGATACGGCCCTTGTTAGTGTTAAATCTGCCGAGGACTTTATCGTATTAGTGCCTGATTCATTAATATATTGTGCTGGTTCACCCTTTAGTTTTAACGTTAAAGCAGTTGGGTCCGCAGGTCCTTACTCCTATGCATGGACGGAGTCTAATCCAATATTTGGGGATACAAATGGATTATCTATCACCGTGAATCAAGACACCACGATGTGGGTGTGGGCGCGCGATATTTGCGGCAGATTAACCAGTGCTTCGTTTTTTATAGATGCTATTGTGACCGAACCACTGACTTCCTCGTTGATTGATCAAGAAGGTGAATGCTCTGGGGATGAGTTTGAATTCGACCCAATGGTTTCAGGTGGATTACCCCCTTATTCGTTTCAATGGTCGAGTAATGACTCTGATTCCGTTGTTTTATTGCCAATAAACATTACTCAGAATGTGTCGGTCACTATTACTGACGTTTGCGGAAATGTAACATTCGATAATTCGTTGGTCACAATTGCAAAGCTGGAACCCATGTCGATAAGCGTGTCAGGTGATAATGAATTGTGTTTCGGAGCTGAGTACATAATGTCACTCTTAGCTTATGGAGGTGCGGGTGATTATCAATTTGAATGGACATATGAGGAGGATCCGATTCTTGGTGAAAACTTCGTTCAATTATCAGATGGTGAATACCGAATTGTAAGTTTTAAAAACAACAGCCATTATTTTAAAGCAATAGATAAATGTGGGAATACCATTCAGGATACGGTCAGCATTCAGGTTAAACATTGTTTGGAAATTCCTAATGTTGTGACTCCAAATGGTGACGGCATCAATGATGCATTCTATATTGGGAATGTGCTGAATTTTCCAGATGCACGATTGACGGTTTACAATAGATGGGGCATAAAAGTATTTGATTCTAAACCTTACTTGAATGAGTGGGTTCCTATAGATCTATCTGCTGGAGTGTACTACTATATTCTTACATCTGAATACTTCCCACAGCTGCGTGGTGATATCACTATTCTCAAGGAGTAAAGTCACTCACATTTAGAAGTGGTTCTGTAACATTCTCGAGCTCTACCTTTTGACTATTCGAGCTAATGATAACTGTCTTATTTTCTTTGTGTTCCTCCAAGCATCGATTGAACCACTCACTCCATTTGGAGTCAAGATTGGCACAGGGCTCATCTAACAATAAAAGCGAACAATTGGAATGAATGGCAAGGGCCAATGCCAGTCTTTGCCGCATTCCAGAACTCAATTTAGACAGAGTCTTATTCCGATGATTATACAATTGAATCGAATCGATTAAATCTTTTGGATGGGTGGATGCAACCAATTGCTTATGGTTGCTGTGATTGAGAACAGCTTCCTCTACAGTGAGTTCTGTCGGTAACGACATATAGGGTGCTGCCATAGATAAAGATTTATAAACATCTTCAACCAGCACCTCATTGGTCGAGCGAAAGTCAATAGTACCTTCAGTTGGGGTTACAAAACCACTTATGATTTGCAGGAGTGTTGATTTGCCGCTGCCATTAAATCCGATGAGTCCATAGACGTTATTCGGTTTAAACGTGGCATTAATTTCTCGAAAGATCCAGTCGGCATCGTAGCGTTTACCTATGTTCTCGAGGGTGATTTCCATCAGACATTTTTACCCCGCATAATTCCCTTTTCAGAGCCCTTGATAAAATGTAGTATTTCGCTAATGGTATCGCTCTGAGGCATATTGTTCTCAATGTCACTTACCCCTTTTGCTGTGGTGTCGTTCATCACGTAAAGTAGTCGATAAGCATCTTCAATCTCTTTAATGGTTTGGTCTGCCATTCCCCTTCTCTTCAACCCAATACTATTTACCCCAACATAACTTAGAGGCTCCCGAGCGGCCTTGATATACGGAGGGACATTCTTTCGAACTAGAGATCCACCAGCTATGAAGCTGTGCTTGCCTATTGTGACAAATTGTTGAACAGCAACGAGTCCTTCTAAAATGGCGTGATCTTCTATGGTAATGTGTCCCGCAAGGTTCACACAGTTTGCCAAAATTATATTATTGCCTAATTCGCAATCATGCGCAACGTGAACATAGGCCATCAATAAACAATTACTACCAACTTTAGTGGTCATGCGATCAACTGTACCTTTATTTATTGTCACACATTCACGTATGACCGTGTTATCGCCAATTACCGTAGTTGTTACTTCACCTGCGTATTTTAAATCTTGAGGTACTGCTGATATAACTGCCCCTGGAAATATTTTGCAATTCTTGCCAATCCGAGCACCATCCATAATGGTCACGTTCGGTCCAATCCACGTTCCATCGCCAATTTCTACATCCTCATAAATGGTCGAAAAGGGTTCTATGGTAACGTTCGATCCAATTTTGGCCTTAGGATGAATGTTCGCTCGCAACTCGCTCATCGTTTCTCACTTTAATAATTTGCGCCATCAATTCCCCTTCAGATACGAGTTGATTTCTGACATAAGCTTCGCCTCGCATGTTTACGAGCCCTCTTCTAACAGGACCCAGCAATGAAAGTTTAAACACTAAAGTGTCTCCAGGCACAACCTTCCTCTTAAACTTAACCTTATCGATTTTTACGAATAGAGTTTCATAATTCCAAGGATCTTCAATCTGGCTCATGGTTAATATACCTCCTGTTTGTGCCATTGCCTCCACTTGCAACACACCAGGCATCACTGGATTTCCTGGGAAATGCCCTTGAAAGAATTCTTCATTCATGGTGACATTTTTCACCCCAACAACATAGTCCTTACCCATTTCAATGATCTTATCGACCAATAAAAATGGGTATCGATGCGGAAGCATATCACTGATTTCGGTAATACCGTAAATAGCATCCGCGTATAAGTCAAATTGAGGAGCACTTTTTTGCTCTTTCTTAATAAGGTCTTTTAGAATTTTGGCAAATGCCACATTGGTCGTGTGACCGGGTCTAGCAGCCAAAATATGGCCTTGTATAGGCTTTCCAACCAATGCTAAATCACCAACAATATCAAGTAGTTTGTGGCGTGCAGGTTCGTTTTGGAAGTGTAATTTGACATTATTCAAAATTCCTATTCCAACGGATTGCAATGCCTCACGTTCACGATTGAATGCTGCTGCCAACCTTTCTATTTCTTCGTCTGTAAAGTCAAGTGTGTCAACCATTACAATGGCATTGTCAACATCTCCGCCCTTCACAAGACCAGCGTTCACCAGTTGCATTAACTCACGCAGAAATACAAATGTTCTGCAACGACTAATTTCATCTTTAAACTCACCCAACTTGTACATGCTGGCATGCTGAGTTCCTAGTAATGGAGATCGATAATCGACCATTACAGTAATTCGATAATCGGGAGATGGCACGGCCAGCATCTCTACTTCACGCTCGGGGTCCTCAAATGTGATGTTCTCTTTGAGAACGAAAAAATCCTTGTCGGCCTTTTGTTCCTCAATTCCAACTGCTTCAATTGCCTCTACAAAATGTTTAGCACTACCATCTAAAATGGGCACCTCTGGACCATCCATTTCGATTAAGGCATTGTCTATACCCAATCCGTACAATGCTGCCAGAATATGTTCTGTGGTATGCACCTCCATTTTGTCATTTCCGAGCGTAGTTCCTCTTCTGGTATGAATGACATTGTCTGCATCTGCTTTTATTTCTGGTTGCCCTTCAATGTCGACTCGCTTGAATCGATACCAATGGTCGATTCCAGCAGGATGTACTGTCAACTTGGTTATTTTACCTGTATGCAAACCAACACCCTCAATCGTAAATGAGGTTTTTAGGGTCTTTTGCTTTTCAGCCATTTTCTTCAGTTTTCAGATTAGCGCTAAGGGCATTCACCTTGTCTGCAATTTCATCTAGTCGTCTGAAATGAACATAGGACTTTTTGAAATCTCTGATCGGTAGGGCAGGAGAACCCTGAACGATCATACCCTTTTCGGTTATATTATTTCCAATGCCAGATTGCGCAGCAATTTTGACATCATCTGCTATTTCGAGGTGTCCAACAATACCTACTTGGCCCCCAATCATGCAGTTCTTTCCAATTTTTGTTGAACCAGCAATTCCTGTTTGAGCCGCAATAACTGTGTTTTCTCCAATTTCACAATTGTGAGCAATTTGAATCAAATTATCCAGTTTTACTCCCTTGCGAATTATTGTACTACCCAGAGTAGCCCGATCTATGGTCGTGTTGGCACCAATTTCGACACAGTCTTCGATGACTACATTACCCACGTGCGCAACTTTTTGATATTGATTATTGCTGTTTGGAGCAAAACCAAAGCCATCAGATCCAAGAATGGCCCCTGGTTGTATGACACAATTAACACCAACTATGCACTGGTGACCAATGTGTACGCGTGAGTGCAGAACGGTTCCGATTCCTATGATTGCTCCTTGGCCAACATGAGCATGACTATGAATTTGAACCTCATCTCCGATTGTAGCGTCATTATCAACAAAAACAAAAGGACCGATATAAGCAGAATCGCTCACCTTAGCAGAGGAATGTACAAAGGCCGAAGGATGAACACCCGGAGCCGGTTTGCTCATTTGCGAATATGCTTCTAGCAGTTTGCTGAAGGCAAGTCTAGCATCGGCCACCTTGACAAGTGTAAGCGTTTTTGGAAGCGTTTTTTCCGCGACAAAATCACTTGAAACGATGGCAATGGATGCCTTGGTAGAATATATATACTCCGTATAGGCGGGATTTGCTAAAAAAGTAAGTGTATTGGGTTCACCCGATTCAATTTTCGATAGCCCGGATAAAATGGCATCTGCATTTCCGTCAACGGTTCCATTGAGTAAATCAGCGATAGTTTGTGCAGAGAATTCCATTTCTTTTTAGTGGCGGCAAAGGTAGGGTTTACCGAACGGTATTAAATTCAAAAGTAGGACGATCAATGGCTTTTCTTTTCAACGGTAACGCTAGTTATTAACAGAGTTTAATGGACGTCCAAACCAGCAGGATGGTATAGGTAATGTTTCGTTTCTATGGCATTCATCGATCCAAATTGAAAAATACTCGCTGCGTCTGAAATTTCCCTTACACTGCCATCTTTATAGAGGATGTTGATGATTTCACTATTGCTGTTATATGCTCTGTTTGAGATCGAATTTTGAAATATTAAATGTTCAACACCATCAGCATCCAATTGGTTATCCGAAGCAAATCGATTTCTTAAATTGTTCAGTTCTTTTTCAGAAATGGGTGAGGGTAAAGGCTTGACTTTGAGTAGTTTTCGGTTTATTAATCGATTACATAGTCGCGATAGTACAGGGTCGTTGGATCGGTTCCATGTCTTTATAGCGGCCATGACATCAAAATCATCTAGCTCTAAAAAGTTTTTAATCCAGTCGCTGGTTTCTAAAGTGTTAAGGTCGTCCGAATGGATTAAAAAGTAAGTCAAGGGATTCCCAGGAATAAGCGCAGTTGCTGCATCTATTTCTTGAGCTCGTTTCAAAATATGCATCAATAAAAACTCGGCACTGACCACTGTTTTATGTAAATAAACCTGCCAATACATTAGTCTTCGCGCTAGTAAAAATTTTTCCAAAGAATAAATCCCTTTGGCCTCAACAACTAGTTCATCATTATGAACGTTCATCATTTTGATGATTCTTTCTGAACCAATTATTCCTTCAGAAACTCCGGTGAAAAAACTATCTCGCTTTAAGTAATCTAAACGATCTACATCTAGCTGACTACTCACCAGTTGGTGTAGAAACTTTACGGAATGCTCTCCTTTGTAAATTGAAATGGCTCGATCCAATTGACCGCTAAATTCAGCATTGAGTTGCACCATGATGTGCAGCCCTATTTTTTCATGATTCGTGCCTTTAACAATGGTGTTTTCGAGGGCATGAGAAAATGGGCCATGTCCAATATCATGCAAGAGTATGGCGATTTTTGCCGCCTGTTCATCTTCCTCTGAAATGGAGACTCCCTTCGATTTAAGCACATTGATCGCGCTCTTCATTAAGTTCATTGCGCCCAAGGCATGTTGAAATCGACTATGGTTAGCTCCTGAATAAACTAGGTTTGTCAATCCGAGTTGACTTATCCTGCGTAATCGCTGAAAAGAAGGGTGTTCCAGAAGTTGAAAAATCAATTCATCATCGATGGTAATAAAACCATATACAGGGTCGTTAAATGTCTTTAATGATTTCAATTTGGCTTATTCTAACACACATTGAGCCTTTTCTCTGACAAAATTTCGTGTAGGTTTGACCACGAAGATAAACGCAACTTATGAGCAACGACCAAGTGAGAATATTATGGGCAGACGATGAAATCGATTTGCTTAAGCCACACATCATTTTTTTGGAAAGTAAAGGGTACAATGTTACTGCCGTTAGTTCTGGAGTAGACGCCATAGATCAAGTGTCAAATAATCCGTTTGACGCCATCTTTCTGGATGAGAATATGCCTGGGATTTCAGGTCTTGAGGCACTCTCAAAAATAAAGGCAATTCAACCGAATACTCCTGTGATGATGATCACCAAGAATGAGGAGGAGTCCATTATGGAGGATGCTATTGGGTCCAAGATTTCAGATTATTTAATTAAACCTGTCAACCCTAATCAGATTTTACTCAGTCTTAAAAAGAACTTGGATAGCAAACGTTTAGTTAGCGAGCGAACGACATCGAGTTATCAGCAAGAATTTCGAGAAATTGGGATGCGCCTCAATGATCGATTGGATTGGAAGGAATGGATGGATCTGTATAAGCAAATCGTTTTTTGGGATCTCGAATTGCAAAAAGGTGGTGATCCAAGCATGCAGGAAATTTTAAGCATGCAAAAGGATGAAGCGAATAATCAATTTGCTCGTTTTGTGGAGGATAACTATATCGATTGGTTAGAAAATGCAAGTGGAGATCGACCTGAAATGGTTCACACTGTTTTTAAGAATTGGGTAGTACCAGAATTGACAAAAGACAAGCCTTTGTTTTTGGTTGTCATTGATAACCTTAGATTGGACCAATGGAAGGTGATCCAAAAAGTCATCGAAGAAGATTTTAGAGTAGAGGATGAACGCTCGTTGTTGAGCATTCTCCCAACAGCAACGCAATATGCTCGAAATTCTTTGTTTGCTGGTTTGATGCCGAGTGAAATTCAAAAGCAGCATCCAAAGCTTTGGTTGAATGATGAGGATGAGGGCGGAAAAAACATGCACGAAGAAGAGCTGTTGGTGCATCAATTGAAGCGTTTAGGCAAGCCATTGAAGCATAGTTATGCTAAAATCACAAACCACAACTATGGCAAAAAGGTGTTGGACAATATCCATTCTTTATCAAGCAACGATTTAAATGTTATCGTTTACAATTTTGTGGATATGTTGAGTCACGCGAGGACTGAAATGGAAGTAATTCGAGAGTTGGCAGATGATGAGCCGGCATATCGATCTCTGACCTTGAGCTGGTTTGAGCATTCTCCGTTGAGAGACATCATGAAAGAAATTCGTGCTATGGGGGCAAAAATGTTAATCACTACCGATCACGGAACGATTCACGTTAAGCATCCAATTAAGGTGGTGGGTGATCGTAATACCAATAGCAATTTGAGGTATAAAACCGGGCGCAACCTCAACTATAGTGCAAAAGAAGTCTTTGAAGTTGTCAACCCTGGAGACGCATACTTGCCAAAAACGAACATGAGTAGCCGTTACATATTTGCTCGAACGAATGATTTCTTTGCCTATCCGAATAATTACAACCATTACGTGAAGTATTATCGAGATACATTCCAGCATGGAGGTATTTCGCTCGAGGAAATGATTATTCCATTTATAGTTTGCAATCCGCGCTAATTTAGTTCGGCAGCGATGTGATAGCCCGTAAAATGGCTTATCTTAGAGGCGCCTAATTGATGCCTGTGACCGTTACAATCGCCAGTCCGGAAAAGTCTTCAGATCTAGTTAAGACCATAGCTCCACTTCTAAATGAACACCAGGTGTTTTGTTTTCATGGAGAATTGGGTGCTGGCAAGACAACCTATATTAAAGCTATATGTGACGATTTAGGAGTTCAATCGCAGTCAAGCAGTCCAAGTTTTTCCATTGTAAATGAGTATGAGCTGCCGGACAAATTAGTACTTTATCATTTTGACCTCTATCGAATCAATAAGTCCCAGGAATTGGAAGACATCGGTTGGTTCGATTATTTAAATAGCAACCACCTCATCTTTGTAGAGTGGCCCGAAATGGCCGATTCCCTTATGCCGGATGATGCCGTGCATGTCAATATTCAGCTAAACGAAGATGATTCTAGAACTGTTACTATAAACCTACCCACATGAGTCCATCCAAACAAACGCAACGCGCCCTATCTGAGTCGGCAATGATTTTGCCGTTGGAAAAGTTGCAACCTATCGAAACAAGAAAGAAGCGACTGTTTATTGGTATACCCAAGGAAAACTCCATGCAGGAAAATCGGGTGCCTATTGTACCTGAGGCTGTTCAATTATTGGTCAATAATGACCATCGCGTTGTTATTGAGACAGGAGCGGGAGAGGGAAGTCACTTTTCAGACAATGAATACAGCGAGGCAGGGGCACAAATTGCATACTCAACAAAGGAGGTATACGAAGCTGATTTGATCCTCAAAGTGGAACCAATTTCAAATGCTGAAATGGAGTTTTTGAAGCCGAAGCAGGTATTGGTTTCAGCCATGCAGTTGAATGTGCATCCTAAGGACTATATCAAAAACCTCATGGCAAAAAAAGTGACCGCCATTGCTTGGGATTATATTGCTGACGAAGATGGAGTTCTCCCAATAGTGCGCAGCATGGGTGAAATTGCAGGTACCACTTCAATTCTAATCGCAGCAGAATATTTGAGCAATAAGAAGGGCCAAGGTATTATGTTGGGCGGAATCACCGGAGTGCCGCCTACTCAGGTTGCTATTATTGGTGCAGGCACAGTGGGCGAATTTGCAACCAGAGCAGCATTGGGATTAGGGGCAGATGTTCGTGTCTTTGATAATTCCATTTCTAAGTTACGCAGGCTGCAAAACAGTATAGGTCATCGAGTTTCTACTTCTACCATTCAACCTAAAGTTTTAGCAAAGGCATTAATGCGAGCAGATGTTGTGATTGGCGCGGTTCGCAGTTTGACGGGACGCACCCCTTGTTATGTTTCTGAAGAAATGGTTCGCAATATGAAGGCGGCTTCGGTAATAGTCGATGTAAGCATTGATCAAGGAGGGTGTTTTGAAACATCTAGAATAACTTCTCACGACAATCCATCATATGTGGAACATGGAGTGATCCACTATTGCGTTCCAAATATTGCGTCAAGGGCTAGTCGAACTGCCTCACATGCATTAAGCAACGTAGTAACTCCTATTGCAATGCAGGTAAGTGAGGAAGGTGGTATTGAAAACACCATTCGAAATCATCGTGGAATTCAAAATGGAGTGTATCTCTATAATGGAACACTGACGAATCAATATTTGGGCGAGTCACTCAAGCTACCATACAAGGATTTGAAATTGCTTTTAGCAGCTTTTTAATTAAATGTGAGTTAGGTTTTGTTTAACGTGTCAGTCAGCGGTGCATGCTAGTTTTCCATCACTTTAGGGAAGGAAAGTGTGCCTTGTTTCATGCTGTTGTAGTGCTTGGCTAATGTGGCCATCATCACTGAGATAGCTTTTACGGCTTCTTGCGTTTCTTCAGAGACTTGTCGTTTCTTCAGCTTCAAGACCAACACTCCGAATAAGCCATTCATGGCGATTTCGATGTCGCTTCGATGTCTCCCATCTGATTTTGATTTCAGCGCATCTATGCTCGGCATTGCCTCTGCTACTAAGGTTTGATATGACTTCTCTTGGTAAACAGTCATCAAGCTATGATGCAGATATTGTATTTCAGTCATCACCTCGGTCAATTCAGATAAATGACCAGATTCTTGAATTCCCTCCTCGCGCATTTTTCCAATCAACCCTGAGTACCATCTCACCATTTCGGCTTCGGCTTCATCATTTAATTTGAACTTAGAAATGACATTTTCTTTGATCTCCTCTATGTCGAAATTGAACGAGCGAATGAGCTCTTCAATATGCCACATATACAGGATGTATTCTACTATGTTGCTTTCCTTGTATTTAAGCGCGATGTACATTATTCTGAAGCGGTTTCGGCTAGTTTAGATTGTGAGTAAACGGAATTTAAAGAGTCTATTACTTGCTTTGTGATGTCGAATTGCGCGTCCATGTATAACACATCTCCGAATCCATTGTATCCGTAAATCATGTGATATCCTTCTGCAGCAGCATATTCGTCTAAAAATACTCGAAGCTCTTCATAAAGCTTATCGTTTTTAGCTTGCTCACTTTGCATCAGCATACCTTCCATCTGCTGTTTTTCACCCATCAATTGCTGCTCGCGTTGCTGCAGTTTAGCTCCTAAAATTTGAAGTGCTTCTTCTGATAACTGTGCTGCACCGGCTTGAGCATCCTGATAGTCTTTTTCAAGTGCGGCTACTTTAGAGCGAAAGGTATTCTCGGCCATCACTTTTTCTTCGATGAATTCTTCTTCCAAGTCCTTATATAATTCATAGCCAGCAAACAAACTGTCAGAATTGATGTATGCTATTTTAAGGTCCCCGTTGACAGTGGTGGCATTGGAAGGCGTGCTTTCCTTCGTTTCGGTTTCTGCTGCTGCAGTTTCGTTGGTGTTCTTATCACAAGAAACGAATAGAATGCTAAGTGCAAAGACTCCAGCGATGTAATTAATCTTCATTTTTTTGACTTATGGGCGCGAAGATACTAAGCTAGTCTAACCTGCCGATAAGAATTGATGTTGAACTTGGTTCCTTTAGTTGAGACTAATGTTGTAAGGTATGTCGAGACTCAGAAGTATCTTTTGGCTCAACTCTTGCAAATCTTCTGCATCACTCGGGATGGTCCACTCAACTTTTACGTATTTACCAGAATCACTGATGGCTTTCATTCGATACAGTATCCCCAATAGGGTGCGTATCGATGATCCATTCATGTATTTTAAATCAATCTCTAAACTCGTTGCATCGCTTGGCTCCATGGAGTATTGCTCAATCCATTGAATAACATCTGATAGAAACGTATCGGTGCTTAGGGGAATTGATTTTCCTTTAATACTAAGGTTTCCAGTTTTTTGATCCAGAATAATGTCAGGATTGAATTGGTTGCCTTTTTTACTTAGTGGGTTCATTTTGGGTAGAGTTATGAAGTGAGGTTACGGGCAACGGAAGAAAATTGTTTCTTTTTAGGACCTGAACTTATGAACAATTTAAAGTGCCATCATTTCTTTCAATTTAACTGATTGCCTTCTAGACACTTCCACTTTGGTTCCATCTTTTAGAATTACAAGTAATCCTCCGTTAAACCAAGTATCCAATTTTTCTACCCAACGTAGATTTATGATGTGTTTGCGGCTCGCTCTGAAAAAGTACTTATCGCTTAATCTCTCCATCAATGCGTTTAATGACTTGAGTATGAGCGGTCTTTGATCCATGAAATAGACTCGCACATAGTTCCCTTCGCTTTCAAACAAACGAACACGTTCAAGTTCTACAAACCAGCATTTATCGCCATCTTTTAGAAAAACTTGATCGTTGATATCCAACTTACCATCATTTTCAGGTGGCGCATTTTCATTTCTTTCGGCAATTCGCTTTTTGATTTTCGTAATGGATTCTCGAAGGCGATCTTCCTCCACAGGTTTCATCAAATAGTCCAAGGCATTTACTTCAAACGCTTTCAAAGCATATTCGTCATATGCCGTCACGAAAATTACTTCTGGTGCACGACCGTCTAATTCTTCCAACAATTCAAATCCTGTTTTGCCTGGCATCTGAATGTCAAGTAGCAGTAAATCTGGATTTTCTTTTTCAATTAAATCCAGCGCCTCTTCAACGATTCCAGATTCGGCCACGATTTCAATGTCACTGAAGTTCTGAAGTAGGTTTCTAATTTCCTGACGAGCCAATCGCTCATCGTCAATAATCATTGCGCGTATCATGATGTAGTATTTTGAATAGGTATGTGAATTTGAGTTTTAACTCGGGTTTCGTCTTGGTTTCCAATGGTCAACCAAGCGGATTTTCCAAAGGATAGATCCAGTCTATTTCTAGTATTTTCCATTCCCAAGGAGGAGTCCGATTTATTATCTGGATCAAATTGGCCATCATTAAAAATATTAATATCCACGTGGTCCTCTTCACGAGCCACATCCAGCCGAATGGTTCCACCCTTTGGTAATTTTGATATTCCGTGTTTAATGCAGTTTTCAACTATGGTTTGCAAAATCAAGGGAGGAATCTGCACTGACATGGATTTAGGATCAATGTTCATTTCAACATTTAGTCGTTCTTCATATCGGGCCTTTTCGATCTCCAGATAGTCGCGCACGATTTGCAGTTCTTTCTCTAAAGGAATTAAATCTTGCTTGCCGGTTTGCAAGGAACTCCGCAGTACATTACTTAGTTGGGTGACAGCATTTTTTGCTTTTACCGGATCCTCATCAATCAAGGCTCGAATGGTATTCATCGCATTAAAAATGAAATGAGGATTCATCTGGTCGCGCAATCGTCTCAACTCATATTCATTTTTGGCGGCTTCCAGTTTTAAGTTTTTAATTTCCTCTGTTCTGTAGCGTTGAAAGAAGATGTATGCGAAATAGATCAAGTTCCAAATGAAAAAGAGCATTCCCCAAGCAAAGAGATTTTGGTCGCTCCATTTAAAGGGGATATTCCAATTGAAAACGAAATTCCCAATGGTCAAGTAGATGGAATGAAAAGATATGGCCAATAAAACGCATGCAGCAAGCACCCATGGAATGAGCCGAAACATATCTTTTTCAAGCCAACCCAATCGGATGATCATTCCTCTGTAAACATGAGATAGTATTAATCCAAGAGCGAATACTAAGTAGATCCCACCTATGGCACTGATATTAATTTGCTTGCCTGACAGGATAAAAACGCCCGTAGAAATAAGCACATAGCCTGACCAGCCAACTATTTGTGCTTTGTAGTAATTTCTTGATGCGTTCATAAACAGTCAAATGTAGCTTCGAAGATTGCATTTCATGATAAGTTTACACGATTGGGGACTCACCTAGAGTAACGGTCAATAACTTTGTCCGCGTGAATTATCTCGCTCATTTTTATTTGGCCGATCCTGAGGAAGACCTCATGTTCGGAAATTACATTGGCGATGGTGTCAAGGGTTCTGACCTGAGCAGGTACTCAGAAAACGTGCAACGAGGCATTCGTTTTCATCGGTTTATTGACTCGTTTACTGACGATCATTTACTGGTTCGGGACGCTAAAAAGTTTTTTTATCCTAGTCAGGCAAAATTTAGCGGAGTAGTGGTGGACGTGCTTTTTGATCACTTACTAGCACTGAACTGGGAAAGATATGCCAAGCACGAATTGAGCTCTTTTGCGCAACGCTGTTATCAAGTGATTGATCAACATCCCGAAACGTTACCAATAAGATCTGAACGATTTTATGGCTACATGGTCTCTAATAATATTTTGGAAGGTTATGGAACTGAAACTGGCATCCAACGGGTGTTTCAAGGAATGGACTCACGAACCAAGTTCAGTTCAAATATGTCAGATTCATTGACTGACTTTAAAGCTAATCAAGAGCATCTGAATGAAATGTTCAATGACTTTTTTCCAGAATTGAATCAAGCGACTGAAAATTGGAAGAAGGAAAATTAAAAATGGAATTGGTGGTGAGTGACGATGGATCGCACACTTTAAAAATCCCTGCGCTGAAGGAACATTATCATTCGCATAGAGGGGCGTTGCGCGAAAGTGAACATGTTTTTCTGAGAATGGGTTTGGATCAATTTCCATCAGTATCAAACGTACGCATTTTGGAAGTTGGCTTTGGAACAGGACTTAACGCACTGCTGACGGTTTTGCGTAAAGGAAAAAGAACTGTGCATTATACCACACTAGAACCCAATCCTGTCGAGGATGAGGTCATAAAAGTTTTGAATTATACTACGATCGTTCCAGAGAAGAATGCAGAAAAAATTTTCTCATCCATTCACAATGCGGAATGGGATGATCTTAGTCTGGTCATCGATGGATTCACCATACAGAAACTCCAATGCAAACTCGAGGATTTCATTGCTGAACAACCGCTGGACTTAGTTTATTACGATGCCTTTGCACCTCATGCCCAGCCCGAACTTTGGGAGCCAATCATTTGGCAGCGCCTTTTTGCCATGATGAAAGATGGAGGCATTTTAGTGACGTATTGCTCCAAGGGCCAAGTGAGACGCGATATGCAAGGAGCAGGTTTCACCGTTGAGCGATTGCCCGGCCCACCGGGTAAGCGAGAAATGATTCGAGCCACAAAACCCATAGTTAAATGAAGCGATTCAACATTCGGGTTTATGGAATACTGATCAACGATCGGAATGAGCTTTTGGTGAGTGACGAATTGATCAAAGGGTTGCAATTCACGAAATTTCCTGGTGGTGGATTGGAGTGGGGTGAAGGCACTATGGATTGCTTGAAACGTGAGTTCATGGAAGAGTTGAGTCAACCCATAGACGTAGTCGAACACTTTTATACAACTGATTATTTTCAACAATCTGCTTTCCGAGATGAAGACCAATTAATGAGTCTTTATTACCGCGTTCAAATGATCGGACCACAGGTGTTCACGACCAAATCAGTTCCTTTCGATTTCCCAGATCCGTCTTTGCAACAGGCCGAGGTGCACCGATGGATTAAGGTATCTGATTTGAATACGGATAATTTCAGATGGCCGGTGGATAAGCGCGTTGTGAAAATGATTCGTGAGCTAAGCTAGATTATTCCTCTAGCATGAAGTTAGGGTCAAAGCGCTTTTCAACCATTTGCTCTACCTTTTGAAACAACTGCAGCGGCCGAAAAGTGGCCCAATCCATATCGTTTAGCGGTCCACCAAAAATGAAGTAGTTGTCTATTCCAATCGCTGAAAAATCTTGCAACACATGGTCGCGTCCGTTGATCATTGCGATCCAACCATCTTCTATATCTTCAAACCATTCTTCGTAGTAACTATCATCTGAGCTATGAAAGTTTAGAATGCTGTCGCCAAGCAAGACAAACTTGGTGATCCCTTCTTGAATCATCGTATCAATGATTTCTCGTTTCAGTGTCATGACATCGTTGTACAGCGTATCGTTCCACTCACCGATCAGTTCGATAATGGCGAACTGATCATCGTATTCTACGTAAAGGATTTTGATAAAAAGAGTCTGAGAACCAATATTGTCCCACTGTGGATGGATGTAGTGATCATAGATGGCATCGGTATAATACATTTCGGAATACTCGCGGCCGTAGAATGGAGATCGCTCGTCTTCCTCGGACATGTATAAGTTCCGCCAGTTCCAATATGGTTCTATCGTATGCATTTGCAGATTCGAAGGACGAACTTTAACGCATGAATGGCAAACAATGTTGAAAAATGTTGATTCAATTTTCTAAGTCGAATACTGAATTTTGAAATCCCAATAATCGCACTGCAAGTAAATGTTGCCTCTCGCCCTATTCTCAACAATAGCGGGCTGAATTTGGGGCCACTGAAGTGATAACCTATCCCGTGGGATACGTACTTTTCAAGTTTTGGCAGCGTTGGTCACGCTGGTGATTAAAATTCAGAACCGTGGTTTTTCAGTGTCGAGTATGCGCGCAGAAAAAATTGTCTTGAATGGGGCTTGACTTTTTTGCTTCTTTTTTGGTCAAGCAAAAAAGGAAGAAAAGTAGATGTACAATTTATTGATCTAATAAAGCATGGACTAAACAATTTTTATCCTTCCACTTTTTCTTGACAAAAAGTGGAGCAAAAATCAAGGCTGGGCAAGCTCAGCGATCCACTAATATTTCGCATGCTAATTTTCTCAAGCCGTTGCGCTGCGCTCTACCGCTTTTCTCACACTCCCATGCTTTTCGAGTAGGGCTTTGGCTTCATCATAAGAAAGTCCAGTTTCAGCCATGACCATTTTGGTGCCACGGTCAACCAGTTTATCGTTGCTCAATTGCATATCTACCATTTTGTTGCCTTTCACTCGGCCCAACTTTACCATTACCGATGTAGTGATCATATTCAAGGTGAGTTTCTGCGCGGTGCCTGCCTTCATTCGCGTGCTGCCAGTCACAAACTCGGGTCCAACCACCACTTCCACAGGATAATCTGAAACATGTGAAACAGGGGCATCGGGATTGCAAGTAACGCAGCCTGTAGCGATGCCCGATTCTTGACATTTTCGCAAACCTCCATTCACATAGGGTGTGGTTCCTGATGCAGCAATTCCTACTACTATATCTTTTGTGTTGATCTGGTATTTTGACAAATCTTTCCAGGCTTCATTGGGGTCGTCTTCAGCAAATTCCACTGCCTTTCTAATCGCGCTATCTCCCCCTGCAATAATACCAACTACCATTCCATGCGGCACGCCATAGGTGGGCGGACACTCACTGGCATCCACAATACCCAATCGTCCGCTGGTGCCCGCTCCGATATAGAATAATCGTCCACCTGCGGCTATTCTTTCATGCACGGCAGTGGCCAGTGCTTCAATCTGCGGAATACACTTCTCGATGGCCAAAGGCACTGTTTTATCTTCCTTGTTCATATTCAGGAGCAGTTCCTTGATGCTCATGTTTTCCAATTGATCGTAGTTGGAAGAAGACTCGGTGATGCGCTGACTCATTGCAATGATTTTGTACCACAAAAAAACATGAGATTAGGGGCGTGATGATGGCCGCATAGCATAACTTATCAAGGTCAAGCGGTGGTTTGTGCATTGGTTTCAGATTTATGCATTGATTTGTTGTGCAATCATGACAGCGAAGAAGAAACAAGACCTTTTGGATAAATCCCTGCTTTGGATTGCAGGACTGTCGTTGCTGACCTTAGTTGGCTACATTTTGGTGCGATTCAATTTTGCCTATACCGACATGGATCAAGTTATGATGTGGTATGGAGCCTCCGAGTTTCGATCTGGCGATTTCCACATGTTTCGATATTTCGGTCAGGAGTATGGCACCATGCTAGAGGCGCTTCTTGGAAGTGTGTTGATTGGCGTTCCTTTTCACATTTCTCTTCCATTGGTCACCGCCTTTCTATTGTTGTTTCCATATGCGGTTATTGCTAATACCAATGGCAATAAATTGGATAGTTGGCTTTTGCCGATTGGCTTCCTTTTGCTTTTTCCACCCGAGTTTTTCATGTTGGGCTTTATGCCGCGTGATTTTGTGACAGGAACTGCCGTGGTTTCACTTTCGCTTTTCTTGCTCAATAAAAAATCGGGTTGGAGCTATTTTTTGATCGGTTTCATCTGTATCATAGCATGGTCCATGCAGCAAAATTCCGCGCTTTTTGGAGCAGTGGTTAGTGTATATGCGGCCTTTAAAACGGTTAGATTGCATATCCGAAATACTGCCTTGATGGCTGCGGGATATGGGTTCGGAGCTCTGCTCCACTTGGCTAGTGCCTATTATTATCAGATGCATCCTGAGTTTATCGTTCATCATGCTTGGGACTTCCATTATGCGTGGAAGCAAGTCTGGGATGGTTGGCTTAATTTAAAGCGTCATTGGGCGTGGATTACCCCAGCGCTGCATTATCAAGGTTGGTTTTATGTTGTCATATTAGTCACGCTGTTAGTGGTGACATATATTAAAAAGCAATGGGCACTTTTCATGGCAACGTTGACATTGTGCGTCATCACCTTTGCCAGTTTTGGAGTCCTCAAAATCCATGACGCGAGAGATAGCGTTTTCTTCAGCCATGAACGAATGTACCTGGCATTGCCTGTTTCCATACTGTTCATTTTAAGCAAACTGAAAACAACAATTCCGATCTCAAGGTTTTTAGTTTTTGGTGGACTGCTCTTACTGCCCCTTTCCTTGTTTCGTTTTGAAGGAATCAAGAATGCCGATTTGGAAAAAAAGCGGGAGCACGTGGTGCAGGTTAGAACTGTTGAGGAGTTCTATTCCAAGTGTGAATTGTTGGAATCACTGGCCGATAAATACAAGGTGAATGCAGTTCTAATTGGGCCAAACTATTCTTATTTCGATATTGTCTCTACACACGGATGTGGTAGTGTTGTGAAGGATATTCGATTTCTGTTTCCTGAATACGAACGCAAAACTTGGGACATGCGCGATATAAAAACCGATGGAACAAGGCGCTTCCTTTTTCACTATACAGGTGAACTTGAAAGAGATCAGTTCATTACCGATTTGTCAAAAATTGAATCGATTAATGGACTGTACTTGATCGAATTGGAGGATCAAAATCCTCTTGAATACTATCAAAGCAAAGGTTTTAGTGTAAGCGCACATTGATTACGTTGGTTTCATATCCACGATCGGGTAACACGTTTTTACGAAATGTGCTTTATGAGGTATATGGGTTGGAAAGCAAGACTTATCATCTTCAAAAACACGGTCCAGATTCCGGCTGGCAGGCTGCACCGATTGTTAAGACTCATGAATTACCCGAAGACCTTCCCGCAGAATTGGTGAATCGAAAGGTGGTTTACCTCATTCGTGATGGTCGAGATGCCATAGTAAGTATGGCGCATCACAGAGCAGACGTATTCGACAAGGGGTCCAACTTTAATGAGAATTTGTTAGAAGCAATCAACGCGGACGAAGGCAGCTATTTTGGAGGTTGGACAAAACATGTGTTGAGTTGGATAAACCGTGCCGATTTGGTCATTCGATTTGAAGATTTGATTAGGGATCCCATCGGGGAATGCGAGAGACTCAGGTCGATTATGAAGTTGCCAGAGCCAAGTCCGGATAGGCTTCCTAGCTTTCAAGATCTGAAGCACGGGCAACCTGAATACGGCTCTGGAAAAAACCTTCCAGGTGATAATCTCGCAACATTTTGGTTCAGAAAAGGAAAGGTGAACGGTTGGAAATATGAAATGTCAAATGCGATGCACGATCGCTTTTGGCATTTGCACGGTGAGGCGATGGAATATGCAGGATATTCACATTCTGGTGATTTGAATTCTGACCAGACTGATGGTGCTTTGCCTGATAATGGGGAAATGACTGTAATTATTGAAGCATCAAAAATCACGGATTTTCACACCGATGGCATCAAACGATATGTAGTTGAATTGATCAAAACGGCAGAGTGTTATCCTGTCAAGGGGCTTAGTGTAAAAGTGCTTGTGGACGGAGCATTGCTCGATTTGAAATCGGCCATTGCAAGAGTTGGCGATCAACGCCAAGTGACGAGAAATTGGGTTTTTATGCTTGCCAAAAATGTAGCTAAATGGCTCTTGCCTAAAGGCATGTTTAATGCATTGGCTCGAAATAAGAATCACCCGATATTTAGAAAAGTTTCATCTAATATTAATAATGAAAAGCTGAGCGTAAATGCGGATGTTGTGCACTTGACCTTACCGCAACACTATGGCCATATTGATCACATTCAGACCAAAGGACTGGTAGCGACAATACATGATTTGACGCACGATTTGATGAGTGAAACGCATACCGATCGAAATGCGGAATTGAGCGAGGTGGGTATGCGCTATTTGGATGAGAAACAAGCCACTTTGATTTCTGTGAGCGAGCATACAAAAGCAGACTTGTTGAAGACATTGAGAAAATCTCAACGCATCTATGAAGGAGTGGATCGAAGGCGATTTTATCCATTAAACAATCAGCATTGGAATGACTTGATTTACGATCGATACAACAATCCCCATAAGCCGTTTTTTTTGAGTGTAAGCACCTTAGAACCCAGGAAGAACATCGCTTCATTAATTAATGCTTACGCATTGTTGGATGAGAAGCTGAGAGATGAATATCCCCTTGTATTAGCAGGAAAGAAAGGATGGAAGTGGAACTCTGACATTGTTCCCAAACACTGCAAGGGTTCAGTCCACTTCATCGGTTTTGTGGATGAAAGACATCTGACGGCATTGTATTCTGCGGCCTATGCTTTTTGTTATGTGAGCTATTATGAAGGATTCGGTTTGCCTGTCTTGGAGGCAATGGCATGTGCTTGCCCAGTCATTGCATCAAACAATACTTCCTTGGCCGAGATTGTAAATGATTCTGGGATTTTAGTTGATCCAAATTCTGTCGATTCCATCAAGGCAGGTCTCGAAAAAATGATGGATGATAAGACCAGAAATGAGTTCAGCGATAAGGCAATGAAACGCAGCTGGGATTTTACATGGAGGAAGTGTTGGGAGGAGACGGTGAAGGTATATTCCGATTCGCTATAAATTCTCAAGATCGTTTAGATCCTTATTTCGACCGCTGGCAAGTTTGTTTTGTTTCAGGTGATTCAAATGGATAATACGAATATCGAGTCCATCAAATTTTGTTTGAAGAGATTTTTCATAAACCTCTTGAAACGTAACGCCAGATATGGATTTTAGTATTTCTATGGAAACTGGAGGTGTGCCGAAGGAAAATACATTATAGTCATTATTGTGTAGAAAATTTTCTCGAGTCATATCGAATAGTGCAAGACCAAAACTGTAAAAGGTGGTTGCGAGTTTCTGATAATTCTCCTCAGAAACCTCTACAAAAATGTCGAGATCACCTGTAGTACGTGGAAATCCATGATACATAACGCTGTAGCCGCCAACCAATACATATTTGGTTTGGCTTTCGTTCAAAGCATTAATGAAGTCTCTGAAATCTTGATTGAAAATGCTTCCCATTATTCAACGCATTGAAAACGCGGTACGATCCATTCGGGACTCAAATTTAGACCCATATGCTTGTTGCATTAAAAAGCAGAAAACCTCGGCAATTTCGCTTTGGGTTAAATTTGAATATGCCTCTGAATCTTTGGGTTGATTCGAAAAGTTGTATGTTCTGAATGAGTTTCTATCAAGTTTCATCTCTAGCAAATTTATCATTTCTGTTTAGGAGTGCAGTCGATATGAATATTGCCCAAAGCACCATTCCTAATTGGCGACTGAAGTAATTTTCGGTCAATGAAATAATTATAAAATAAACAAGGAAGTAGAATAAGATATGTCGCTTGGATTTAATCGACCAGTGGAGCATGTAAGCGATAAATACAACAAAGGCTAGTAATCCAAAAATCCCAGAAGACAACCAAAAGTGCATGAATTGATTGTGCGTGTTGTATTCTCCTTCAAAAAACTCGACTTGATTGAATTGCTCAAAGCACTGCTCTAAAGCTTCTCGGGTATTTCCGATTCCGACTCCCAACCAAGGATTTTCCAAGATTGAATTTAAGCTGCAGCTCCAGACTCCAATGCGCAGTTCGGTGGATGATAACATTTGCCCTTCCGAATAACTTAGGTCAACCAAGGCGATTTCAGCGAATCGTTCCTGCATTACTGGAGTCATGAAAATGGCCAAAGACAAGATGGCGACTATAGCTAGTGCTCCAATTCGAGATTTTAATGAAATCTGAGGTGTTTTTAGAATCAAGATTAGCCCAACCAATCCTAGTGCGAGGATGGGCATTTTACCCCCTGTCAACGATATAATCACCAAAAACAAAATGGAAATCGCAGTCTTATAGATGAACCTCATTTTTGAAGTCATCCAAAAAAGCAACAAGGACCAACTCCACGCTGCGGTGATATACGTGGGGTGTATGTGAAATCTATGTTCGATGGCATCACGCACCTGTTGTGAAAAACTACTTGGGTTAAGGGATTCAGTAAATGCCAGAAAGATCAGCAGGATAAAGGCTTGTAATAAGGACCAAAGAATGAAAGACTGCTGTAACAACCGAAGTTCATGACCATCTCTGTTTTGGAAGTAAAGGAAAACACCAAGAGCCAGTCCCCAGAGTTCAACTTCTTTCCAGCCCAGTTTCACGGCTCCTCCTAATATCCATGCAATAAGTGTGATATAGGCTGGTATGAGTAGGAGAAAGGTGTTTTTGGAAGGTATCAGCGCGGAACGGTCTCGAAAAAGTCTAATCAAAACGAGAAGGAAGACGGAAGCAGGTAGAACGGCATTTGGCCAGAACAGAAACCCGGCAAGGATGATGATCAAGATCCACTCAAGAGGATCAAGCCATTTCTTCCACATGCAAAATGGATTTGTCGAGAAAGAAATTCAGGAAATTTTCGCGGAAAACTTTATGGTCGAATCGAAGAGCATTTTTACGAATAACTCGGCTGTTAAAACGGGTTCGCTCAAAGCGTAAAATGGCATCTGCCAGCGCTTCAGGATGTTCTCGATGGAAAAAAATACCGGTTTCGTTTTCTATGACTGTTTCTGCATATCCGCCAATACCAAGGGCGATAACAGGGGTGCCAGTTGCTTGTGCTTCGAGTCCAGCAATTCCAAAATCTTCTACGGACGCATTGATAAATGCTTTGGCTCGTTGCATGTAATAAATGAGCTTTTCTTCACTCACATAGCCAATGAATTCGATGTTTGGATGCGCCATTTTTCGAAGCTGCTTATCTAGAGGTCCTTGACCAGCAATGACCAATCTCTTGTCAGGAAAATGATTAAACGCCTCAATGATCAGGTCAATATTCTTATAATCTACGAATCGTGCAGCGGTGAAATAATAATCCGCTTTTTGCTCGTGGTACTCAAACTTTTCAGTGTTGACCGGTGGATACATTACAAATGCTTTTCGATGATAAGCATTCGCGATACGCTCCTTCACAAAATGGGAATTGGAAATGAAATAATCCACTCCATTAGCTGTTTTGGCATCCCACTTTTTCAATCGCTTGATTAAAAATTTAGCGAAGATTTTTTTGAGACCCCTGTTGTAACCGTATTTGTCGAGATAGGTCGATTCGAGGCCCCAGGCGAAACGCATAGGAGTGTGACAGTAACATAAGTGTACTTGATCTGGGCGTTTATCAATTCCTTTTGCAGCCATCCAAGAGGAAGAAATGATGATGTCAAATTCGCTTAAATCCAATTTCGAAATGGCCTTTGGGTAGAGTGGTGCAAGTAGGCGGTAATGATCACTAGCCATTGGAATGCGTTGCAAAAACGATGTCTTCACTCCGCGACCTTGAGTGATAGAGTTCAACGTTCCGAAATCCATAAAATTGAAAAGAGAAAAGACAGCATGAGGTTGAATCAAATCAATGATTTCGGCAGCTACCTTCTCTGCTCCACCTGGCATGGTGAACCAATCATGTACAAAAGCCACTTTCATTGCCTAAGATTCATTCTAAGTTTTGGATTTATGGTCCGCAAAAGTTTCCTATGGCTTCATCACCTTTATCGTAACCCAGTTCTCTGGCCATTCTCATGTCATCACATCCCTCTTTCAATCGATAGTTAAGGACTTTTGATAGGCCGCGACTGAACATGGCTTCAACCATCAGATTGTCCAGTTTTAGTGCTTGTGTGTAATCGATTACAGCCTCACCATATTCACCAAACAGCATATGTATGTTTCCGCGCAGTTTCCATGCATGAGCATCGTCTGGATCGATTTCAATCGCCCGATTTGCATCAATCAAGGCGTTTTCAAAATCGCCTATCATTTCGAAAGCGAAAGCTCGATTATATATGGCATTGAAATAGGTTGAATCAAACTGATTCATTTGAGAGTAATCATCAATAGCGCCTTTCATGTCACCTAACTCTCTTCTCAGTAATCCGCGAGCGAAATAAACAGGGGCAATGTCAAGTTGCGTTTCTATGGCTTTGTCAAATAGCTCTAAAGCTTTTTCGTTGTGGCCATTCATTTTATAGGCAACACCTTTATTGTAAATCGCCAATGCAAAATCTGGGTTGATGGTAATGGCTTGATCGAAATGGCCTATTGCTTCATCAATGTTTTTTTCTTTGAGGTCAATTAACCCCAAAACATCATAGGCTAAAGCGTTATTAGGATTTAACTCCAATACCCCCTCAAAACTGATGCGAGCTAAATAGAGGTCGTTTTCAAGAAACTGAATCAATGCGTTTTTAAGCAAGGTCAATTCTTCATTGTAGCCTGTTTCTCTTAGAAGTTCGAGATCATTTTTTGCATCTAAATATTCACCTGTCAATATGTATCCATCCACACGGTGATCGCGCAGCATATGATTATCTGGTTCCATCGCAATGGCATGCTCTAGGTTTTCTAGACCATCGCCATATTTAGAAATCATGAAATCTAGCTTTGCCTTATCATCTAATACATATGCAGAGTATGGATTAAGACGCAGTGCAGTTTCGTAATCACGTTTCGCTTCAGTGGTTCTTCCCAAACGCTGATAGAGTGATGAGCGCTTCATAAAGGCTTCTGCGTAAGAATTATCCGTAGACAAGGCATTAGTGTATGAGAAAATTGCATCCTCAAAATGTCCCATTTGTATCAAATTGTCGCCTTTTTGAACCATGCGCATGGCTTCAATCCGCTGTGGTGATTGTGCCAAGACGACTGCAACTATTACACTAAATATGATGGTTAAAACGTGTTTCATAATCAGGTTTGAAGTACACCAACGTTGTATCGTTTCACATCTTGTTCATGACTTGCCATTTCAATCCCCATACTTATTATGGTTCGAGTATCTAACGGATCGATAATCCCGTCAACCCATAAACGGGCTGCGGCATAGTAGGGTGAAGTTTGCTCGTTGTATCGCTTTGTAATTCTGTCAAGCAACTCTTTTTTCTTGGCATCCGTAATTTCCTCGCCTTTAGATTTCAAAGAAGCCATTTCGATTTGTAGTAACGTGTTTGCTGCAGATTTCCCGCTCATCACGGCCAGGTTAGAAGTTGGCCATGCATATATTAACCTTGGATCATAGGCTTTGCCACACATGGCATAATTACCAGCGCCATAGCTGTTGCCCATGATAAAGGTGAATTTTGGTACAACTGAATTACTCATGGCATTCACCATTTTAGCTCCGTCCTTAATGATGCCGCCATGTTCTGATCTTGATCCAACCATAAAACCTGTCACATCTTGTAAGAAGACCAACGGAATGTTTTTTTGGTTGCAATTCATAATAAAACGAGCTGCCTTATCTGCACTATCGCTATAGATGACTCCACCAAATTGCATTTCACCCTTTTTACTCTTGACTACCGAACGTTGATTGGCAACAATTCCAGCAGACCAGCCATCAATTCGTGCGTATCCCGTCACGATAGATTTACCGTAAAGTGCCTTATATTCCTCAAATTCTGAATCATCTACCAATCGTTTGATGATCTCCTTGGTGTCGTATGTCTTTTCGTTGAATATCCCGTAGATCTCGCGCTCATTTAGCTTGGGCTTCGATGGTGGTTTTCTGTCAAATGGAATGGTAAGTTTGACTCCCATCTTGTCCACCAAACTTTTGATTTTGGTCAGGCATTCCTCATCGTCCTTGCACTTGTAATCCGTTACTCCGCTTATCTCACAATGGGTTTCCGCTCCACCTAAAGTTTCGTTGTCTACATCTTCGCCAATGGCGGCTCTCACCAAGTAAGAACCTGCCAAGAATATGCTACCTGTACCTTCCACGATTAAAGCTTCATCACTCATAATGGGTAAATAAGCTCCACCTGCAACACAGCTTCCCATGATGGCCGAGATTTGGTTGATGCCCTTGCTACTCATGACGGCATTGTTGCGAAATATTCGTCCGAAGTGTTCTTTATCTGGAAATATTTCATCTTGCATGGGTAAGAATACTCCTGCGCTATCTACTAAATAGATGATAGGAATGTAATTGTCCATCGCAATTTCTTGCGCTCGTAGGTTCTTTTTTCCTGTGATCGGAAACCATGCACCGGCCTTAACAGTAGCATCATTTGCGACCACGATGCAAATCTTGCCTTGAACATATCCAAGGTAAACCACCACACCGCCACTCGGGCATCCGCCATATTCAGCATACATTCCATCGCCAACAAAAGCGCCTACTTCGATTTTTGGTCTGTCGTTGTCCAACAACATTTCAACACGCTCACGGGCCGTCATTTTACCCTGTGCATGCAGTTTATCAATGCGTTTCTGACCTCCACCTAAATGAACCTTTTCCAAACGTCTCTTCATTTGTGAAATGAGAAGGCGCATTTGGTCATCGTTTTTATTGAATTCTAAGTCTTGTTTTTTTGTTGCCATGAAATGTAATAATGGTTCCCAAAGATTGCGAAAAGACAGCAATCCACACAAGGAACAACTAATTGTATATAAATGAGTCTATTCAATAGTAATTGGGTTTAGCTTAAACCTAATTTAGAAGCTGCTTATGAAACAATTAATTACGTTTTTGTTCATTCTTTTATTTGGTTTTGAAGCTTCAGCCCAAATCAAACTATCGGTTGAGGGAAAAGACTTCTGGTTTTCGATGATGCCAAACTTTGCTAGTACTGGTGGAGTCAACTCACCTGCAGCAGATTCCGTGCTTCTTACCATTTCTGCTAAACAAAACACTACTGGAATCATTGAGAATGTGGCGACTGGGTTTAGTCAACCTTTTACGGTAAATGCATTGAGTGTAACTGAAATTCCGATTTCTAACACCTTCGCTGCATCTTTGAATACAAGTACTATTGATTCCACTTCCATTCATATTTATTCCGAAGACACGATTACAGCTTTTGTGGCAAATATGCATAATGCCACAAGAGATGCGACCAATTTGATCCCCACTCAGGCTCTAGGCAAAGAATACATGGTGATGTCTTATGCTGGTGGGTTGGGTTTATCTCAATTTTTGGTGGTATCCACCGAGGATAATATGAATATTAAGATAACCCCTGCGTCAAACACCGCTGGTGGCCAACCCGCTGGAGTTCCTTTTACAATAACATTGGATCGTGGTGAGGTATATTTAGTTCAGGGTGATTCCACTGGTTTTGACATGACGGGCTCATTAGTCACTAGTATTGACAGCGGTACAAACTGCAGCAATTTTGCAGTTTTTGGTGGTTCAAGCTGTACTTTCTTGCCCGTGGGCTGTTCCGCTTGTGATCAAGTTTTTTCTATTTTACCGCCAATTGCAGCGTGGGGAAATGAATATTTACTAGCTCCATTCCAAGTGGATTCACTTTCAACCTATCGCATAACAGCGTTGAATAATAATACGGATGTATTGATCGATGGTAATTATACCGTGACTCTCAATGCAGGAGAATACTTTGAGGTGAATCACGATAGTTCCGCCAGGTGCATAAATTCCGATTCATTAATAGGAGTGACACAATTTATGGAGGGGAAAAACTGCTCGACTGATGGCGATCCAGCCATGTTAGTGATTAATTCAGTTTCTCAGGGAGTAAACGATGCCATATTTACCACTATTGACGTATTAGGGACAGCCGATACCAATTTCGCGACCATTATCACAAACCAAGCTGGAATAGGAGTCGTGGAATACGATGGTAACTTGCTCGATTCCAATGACTTTATCCAGTTCCAGGAATGTTCTGATTATTATTATTCATACATCTCTCTTCCCATTGGAGCACACACAGTTCATTCAGAGGAAAAGTTCAGCTTATACATATATGGAATGACTGGCTTTGATTCGTACGCCTATTCTGCCGGATCAACTGTATTCGTGAAAGGCTCGTTCAAAGAAGAAACATGTTCTTACAGTAAGACCACTTTTAAAGGTGATAGTTTGTTGAATAATTATTGGTGGTATAGACTTGATGATCCAGAGGATACGCTCGGAACAAGTCTTAACCTTACACTTACATCACCCATTGCTCCAGGAATTTATGTTTTCTCAGGCTATTCGCCCGTTTCTGGATGTAAGGAGGATGTCTTTTATAAAGTGAAGGAGCCAACCACTGGAATTGGGGTTCAAATACTTGCGGATCCTGAATCTGTATGTCCTGGTGAAGAAGTGCAATTGAGTTTTGTTCAACGTAGGTCAGTATTGGACTACAATTTTGAGGATTCCTCTTTCGTAAATGATTTCACAATCTTTGAGAATGTTGAAATAAGTTCGAATTGCGGTTCATTTGAATTTAACTCGCTCACTTTCAATGGGGCACCAACAAGAGCTATTGCCACAGATGACGTAGATGCAAGTGCTGGCGGTTTTGTCGAGTTCCTTGCCTCTGTTGAACAGGAGGCTTGTGATTCTCCTGATCCAGAGGATGTTTTATATGTGGATTATTCTATCAATGCAGGAGCGAATTGGGTTCGTTTAGATTCTCTTTCACCCAATGACTTTCCATCATTCAAAAGATTTCGTGCATTGCTTCCCGGGGCTGCGGAGACGACTGCGACAAGATTCAGGGTCATTCAGGCAAGTGGTTATATAGCTGGAGAAGACATTTGGCTGATTGATGAACTCAAAGTGTTTGTTCGAGCTTCGAGTATTGCAGATAGCCTACGATGGACCCCTTCGGCTTTATTGGACGATACGACTTCCCTCACGCCAATCGGAGCGCCATTAGACACCACTGTTTTTTCCGTTTATTTCAGGGATAGTGCAGGCTGTGAATACAGCGATTCAATTCGAATCACGGCTCCCGAACCATTGCCAGAGGCTTTTGATTTTGATACAACCAAGTGTGATAATATTCCATTTACATTCTCATCCATCAGTGGAGGCGGAACGTACGAATGGAAGCCAAGTGAAGGCATTAGCAATGCCTTGGCACAAACCGTAACAATTTCCAACACAGAATCCACTCAATACACAGTTAAGATTGTTGATCCCTGGGGTTGTGACTCTACTGAACAAGAGGTAAATGTTGAGGTCAAAACCCGGCCGATTGTTCCAAATTTTGACGATACTATCGTTTGTGACGGGGGGGTAATTTATTTTGTTATTAGTGATACAACGGCTACTATTTTGTGGAGCGATAACAGTAATGATAACCAGTTTAGGGTGGAAAATTCAGGCACATATTGGTACCAAGCGAGCAACGAATGTGGAACGGGTGGAGATACCATTTATGTGACCAAAGGAAACAACCCTGAATTAGAAATTGGGCCGGATTTGCTCTTGTGTCCTAACGAGCCGTTGATTTTGGAATTAGAGGACGATGGGAACGCGTATTTCTGGTCAAATGGAACGGCTGGTGTTCGGAATGAATTCACCATCGCAGGCACATATACGGTGACTGTGACCACTTCTGAAGGTTGCATTGCAATAGACTCATTAGTCGTTTATGACGATTGCGAAACGCTTCTCAATTTCCCGAATGTGTTAACACCAAATGGTGATGGAGTCAACGATGTTTTTTGGATCACTCTAGAAAATTATCAGGACGTCCAAGTTCAAATTTATAACCGTTGGGGCCAAAGTGTATTCTACAGCAGTAATCCATTTTTTGCCTGGGACGGGACGGTAGGAGGATCTCCTTCTGCTGACGGAGTTTACTTTGTGTTGATTCAGATCACTGCGGCTGATGGCCGAGAAATCAACTATAAAGGATCCATAACTCTACTTCGACAATAAGTTAAGCTAGTCTTTTAATGGCTGCCACTAATGTATCTAAGTCTTTGGTAGAAGTGTAAACATTGGGCGTTACCCTCGCTCCTTCCACGCCTTCATGTGTAATGGTGGTAGTATGAATTCTGGAATCCTTCCAAAGATGATCGTGTATGTCTTTGGCAGTTTTGCCTTTTATTCCAAAAGTGGTTAGGGCTCCACTAAATCCCTTTTCTTCAGGACACCAGAACTGAATTCCTTCGATGTCTTTGACACGAGAAACCCAATATTGTTTTAAGTAATGTAGTCGCTCATATTTTCTCGCTGCTCCGATACTCAGGTGAAACTCGATTGCTTGACCAATGGCAAGTTCGGCAGGCACATCTCGCGTCCCTTGCATTTCAAACTTTCGAACGTCTTCACTTTGTGGTTCTGGCCCAGGAAATAAAGCCCAATGCTTTGCAATAAGTTCTTTTCGCATCCACAGCATTCCAGTCCCAAATGGAGCACAGAGCCATTTGTGAAGGCTCGTTCCGAAATAGTCACAGTAAAGATCGGATATTTTAAAGTCGAGGTGGGCGAAGCTATGGGCTCCATCAACCATGACCAATATTCCTCGTTTTTTTGCCTCAGCGGCAATGGCGGCAACAGGTAAGACCTGTCCAGTCCAGTTGATGACATGTTCTATAAGCACAACCTTAGTTTTGGATGTGAATTGATCGGTATAAGCTTTGACGATCGCATCTACATCGGTGGATGGCATTGGGATTTTTGCCACTTTTCTCACTACGCCTTCCCGCATTTCGCGTTGCATCCACGCTTGGTTCATATTCGGATAAATGAAATTGCTAGTCACAAATTCATCGCCTTTTTGCATGTCGAAACCGAATATGATCGTGTCGAGAGCTTCGGTGGTGTTTCGGTTGATCGCAATTTCTTCTGAACTAACCCCAGCCAGATCTGCTAGTTTCTCTCGAATCGACTCTCGGCCTTTTTCAAATACGCGCCACATGTAATAGGAGGGGGCTTCGTTGCTTAATTCCGTGAAGCGCTGCACCGCATCTTGCACCACTTTTGGATGCGGAGAAACACCTCCGTTATTGAGGTTAATTAAGTTTGTTGATGTGGTATAATTGTGTCGAACCCAACTCCAGAAATCTTCATCAGAGGCTAATTCTGCGGGTGGAACATTTCCAAAGTTTTGTAAAACCGATGCTGATTCTTTAGCGAATCCAGTGTCTATTAGCGGCCAGGCCCAGAGTCCAGCTCCGAGGGTACTTGCTTTTCTTATGAATGATCTTCGATTAGTCATTGGTCAGGGTTTGTAACAAATTAAGCAGTTTTACAGCAGAGATGAAATCATTTGCATTTGTAATCATTCAGTTTTCTTGTATAGCCTACTTCGCATTGACGGGTAACTTCATCCTTTTTGAACCATTATACTTCGTCATTCAGACTATCGGGGCCTTAACTATACTATGGGCAATATTCACTATGAAACCAACACAATGGATGATTTTTCCTGAGCCCAAAATGCTTGGAAATCTGATTGTTTCAGGGCCTTACCGTTGGGTGAGACATCCAATGTATTCAGGATTGTTGATTATGACAGCTGCGATTGTCCTTTATCGATGTGAATGGCCACCGCTACTTGTTTTTATTGGTTTTCTGATAAATCAAATACAGAAGCTCACCTACGAAGAATCGATGTTATTAGAGCGATTTCCAGAGTATGTTAAATACAAGCAAAATACAAAACGCCTATTCCCAATAATATACTAGATCCTTAAAAGGTCAGTAGCTTTTGGACCTAAATTGAAAAGGGCATCCAATACACTCAAGTTTGATTCAAAAGAATGCCTATCGTTAAAAACCTGCATATAGCTTATATCCTTTGAAAGTGGAAATTGAGATTCACGATAGTCTTTTGGTGCGACCTTATACGCCTCAGTGAGAGTGTAGCTTAAATTGACCTTTAACAATTTGAGGATGGTTTTGAGCAAATTGAGGTTAAACTCAACTAATAATTTAGTCTCAGATTGATAGTATGGAAAAAACTCATGTTCGTAGTACTCGAAATATGGACTGCGTCTGTAGGCTGCCTCTAAGCTCTTCCAATGTTGCTTTTGCCAGTTTTCAGCATAGCTCATTTCCGTGTTACCAGTAAGTCGCCTCTCCGTTTTTTTCTGGGTTGGAATAACGAGCAATTGACGGCCATTTGGGCCTAGAATTTCGCATCTATTTCGCTGAGTTTGTTTTACAAAGTGCTCGTGCACTTCAAATTCAACATTCTCCGCATGCAGTAGCGCTTGATAATATCCGATACTGCCTGTATAGAATATTGGAAATACTGCCACTATTCTGGTATACTGAACATTCTGTCCCAGCGAATTTTACCATCGAATAGCGTGTATTCAGGATCTAATGAAAGCCAAATGAATGCCGCTCGACCCACAATGTGGTCTTCTGGCACAAATCCCCAATACCGAGAATCAGCCGAATTATGCCGGTTGTCACCCATCATGAAATAGTAGTCCATTTCGAAAGTGTAGGAATTAGCTTCCATGCCATCGATGATGATTTTCCCATTTTGAATCGCTAGGTCGTGACCTTCATAAACAGAAATGATTCGATCGTAATAAGGCAGTGTCTCTAAGTTCAATTCCACAGTTTCTCCGGCCATGGGAACGGTTAATTTCCCCCAGTTGTCAATCGTCCAATCCGTTGTTGGCTGATTTGGGAAAATGGAACCTTCCTGCGAAATTTCATGTGGATGCATATTGATATTCACCGAATTAACTGACCCATAACCTTCCATTTGAGTTACAGCGTCAAGTGTCATCGGTAGTTGATAGATGTAAGGCGGAGGATTTGGGTTTTGCTGGCTTCTAAGCGGGTTTGAATCACTCAGATAGATATCCATACGCTCCTTGAGCAATTTAGAATTAAGTTGAGCCTCTGAAGAAACGATGTAGTTGAATTGGAAAGCAGGTGGAATATATGCCGTCTCCCCATTGATGAATAACTTACTGTTTTTAATGAATATTTCGTCTCCAGGAACTGCGACACAGCGTTTGATGTAATGTTCTCTTTTATCTACAGGACGAATCGTCATATCGAATCCTTCTCGGATAATTTTCTGAGCACGTCCTTCAGTCATATCAAAATTCTGTAGGAAACCCTTGAGTCCATTTACTTGAGGAGTATTGTGAAATTTACCTGGAATTCCGTCCCAGATGAACTTGCGGGCATTTTCTTGACCGAAATAAAGCGCGTAAATTCTATGAAGCTGATTATAACTCATGTTACTCTGAAGCTCCACCGTAACTGTATCTCCTTCAGGATAATTAAATACAACAATGTCATTTCGCTCAACATCTCCAAAACCTGGCAATCTTCTATAGTCCAGCTTCATCCATTCCAAATAACTAGGGATTTCTGTTAGTGGCAGTGTATGATGCGCAAAAGGAAAGCTAAGCGGAGTTTGTGGGATTTTAGGACCATATGCCATTTTGCTTACGAAAAGATAATCGCCAATAAGCAGCGTCTTTTCCATAGAAGCGGTTGGAATAGTGAAGGCTTCTAAGAAATACGTTCGGATGATACTTGCGGCAATGACCGCAAAAACGATGGCATCTCCCCATTCACGATAGGATGATTTTTTGACTTTAGTTCTATCTATTGGACCAACAAATTTTAAGTCTTCTCTGCCCCAAAGTGGAAACATTACGAATGGAAATAGAATTGCTAATACCTGATCCTTAAGCTCTCTTTTATTAAATACTGTGGCTAAGTTTGAATTGAAGACCATCAACATCAGCACATTCACACCGGGGAAAATCAGTAGTAGAGTCCACCACCACGGTTTCTGGATGATTTTCGTGAGGATGTAAAAATTATAACCGGGAATTAAGCCTTCCCACGCTTTGCGATTGGCTTTTGGGAAAATCAGATAAAACCCAAATAGGTATCCGATAGCGATAATAGAATAGATAATAATGCTCATGGTGTTGTGCTATTGCGAGGCGAAGAAACGAACTTTCGATAGGTTGATCTGAAAATTTTGTTGAGCGGTTGATTTCTGAGATGCTTTGTTAACAGATGTTAGACCCTGAATTACTACTTGATTAGATCTTTCATCGTAAAAACACCTCTCTTTCCATAAAGAAATTCAGCGGCTAGAATAGAACCGAGGGCAAATCCATCTCGTGATTTTGCTTCATGTTTCAACTCGATCACATCCATATCGCTTTCATATTTAACGATGTGTGTGCCTTTCACATCTCCTTCTCTGGAGGCTTGGATTACAATGTCAGTCTCAGTTGGATTTTCAGTGCTTAATTTCCAATTCGTAAATCGATCTAAACCAGCGATCATTTGGTTGGCCGTGGTGATAGCAGTGCCACTAGGTTCATCCAATTTCTGAATATGATGAATCTCAACCATCAAAGGTTCGTATTCCTGATGAACATTCATCAATGCAGTAAGTTGCTCATTTAGTTTCCAGAATAGGTTTACTCCAATACTGAAATTACTTGCCCAAAAAAACGCTCCTTCTGATGATTTCACCATAGATTCCACTTCAGACATCTTGGAATACCAACCTGTTGTACCAGTAACCAGAGCTACACCTAAATCAAGGCATCGTTTGAAATTAGGTAGAGCTGCTTCTGGACGAGTAAACTCAATGGCCATATCAGCTTCTTTAATTGATTCCCACTCAGATTTGCTTGCACTGCTGGACAATCGAGCGCAAACTTCATGACCTCTGGACTCTGCTAGCTGCTCAATTGTTTTGCCCATTTTACCATATCCGATTAGAGCCAATTTCATACTAAAAAGTGAGGTTTAAGGCCAAGCCGTTGACTGGTCTGTAAGTAGGTGTATATTGAATGGTAGGCGCTAAATTCAGACTTAGGTCATCGGAAACATCGAAATAATATAAGTGGGCGTCAACAGAGGCATCTACAATTTGTAGCACATATACTGCTAAAAAGGCAACGGCAGAGTATTCCATCCATGTTTGATATTGTTCAGCGGCAGATTGTATATCAGCCTTCGTATATCCGAGATCTTTGTATTTGCTAACATCGCCATCAAGAGTATTCACATCTTGTATATAAGCAGCTTTGAATTCACGATAGTATGCTCGGTTATTAAAAAAGAAAAAAGTTGCCGTTCCAAGTCCGCCATATACGATAGGAAGCTTCCAATATTTTTTATTGTACGCCTGACCCAGGCCTGGTGCAACCGCACTCAAAATAGTAGCGCGCCTAGGATTTCGCTCAGTGGGTCTCACAACGATCGTTGTATCTAATGCCTGAACTTTGCTCAGGGTGTCTGACGGCTGTTTGTGAGGCAATCGACTTTTGGTAGAGTCGTTTTGTGATAAGCACACAACACTTTGCAAAATGAGCACTATGAAAAGAAACCTTCGCATCATTCGACCACAAAGAAAATCAATCAATCGCGCAATGACGATTTAGTAAGAATAATTCTGATTTTGACCTTGCAAAAGCAATATCAATCGATTCAAATCATGCTCATTGGTAAACTCGATGCTGATTTTACCATTCCCTTTTGGTAAAAATTTCATATCGACTTTTGCATTCAGATTTTGAGCAATGTTTTGACGAGCAATCTGATAGTATACCTTTCGTTCCTCCTGTTCGTTTGCGGTTGGTGCAGGTCGTTTAGCCTTTCGAGTCAAATTTTCGACATCTCTTACTGAAAGCACCTCGTCAATAATTCGTTCAAAAATCTCCAATTGTTTTTGTGGATCTTCCACCCCGATCAATGCGCGTGCATGGCCCATTGTAATAGTGCCTTTTTGCAGCGCCATTTGAATCTCGGCAGGCAGTTTTAATAGTCTGAGGAAATTGGTAATGTTCGATCGACTCTTACTCACTTTTTCACTCAAACCCTCATGCGTCAAATCACATTCGTCAATTAGACGTTTGTAACTGATGGCAACTTCAATAGGATTTAGGTCTTGTCTTTGAATGTTTTCCACCAATGCCATTTCGAGCATGGTTTGATCATTGGCCAGTCGAATGTATGCTGGAATATCACTGAGCCCAGCAAGCTGAGATGCTCTGAACCTTCGCTCGCCACTAATCAATTGGAATGTACCATCACCCATCTTTCGCACCGTAACCGGTTGAATGATGCCGTGTTGACGAATGCTTTCTGCTAACTCATCCAAGGCGGTCGTTTCAAACCTCGTTCTAGGTTGAAAGGGGTTAGCTTCGATCTGAGCGATGTTAATGTTGGCGATACTCCCAAGTGAATATGATTCTCCTGATTCAACGGATCTATTCGGAGTTATGTCAGAATCTAAATCTTCGAGGAGTGCGCTGAGGCCTCGTCCTAGGGCACTTTTTTTAGGATTCGCCATTGAATACCTCCACAATTTTATCCTTTTCGTTGATGCGAGTCATTTCATTCTTTTGAAGAATTTCTCTCGCTAGATTTAGGTAGTTGATTGCTCCAGAACTTGCTGCATCATGCATAATGATGGATTCTCCATGTGACGGAGCTTCACCCAATCGAGTGTTTCTATGAATGATGGTGTCAAAAACCAACTGCTGAAAATGCATTTTCACTTCTTCCACCACTTGATTTGCAAGTCTTAATCGCTGATCATACATGGTCAAGAGCATTCCCTCAATACTTAAATCTTGGTTTATTCTTGTCTGTACAATCTTGATTGTATTAAGTAGTTTCCCAAGTCCTTCCAACGCGAAGTATTCGCATTGGACGGGCACAATCACACTGTCAGCCGCAGCTAATGAGTTAATGGTAATTAAGCCCAAAGAAGGAGAGCAATCGATGATGATGAAATCATACTGATCTCGAATTTTATTTAATGCCATTCGCATCATTCTCTCGCGATTGGGCAGATTGATCATTTCGATTTCAGCACCTACCAAATCGATGTGAGCAGGCATTATGTCCAAATTTGGATTCTTGGTATTAAGAATAATGTCTTTCGGCTCAACTTGGTTGATGATGCATTCATAAATGCTGGTGCGAACATTACGTGGGTCAAACCCAACTCCAGAAGTTGCATTTGCTTGTGGATCAGCATCTACAATCAGGGTCTTTTTCTCTAGAACACCCATACTGGCAGCCAGATTGATACTGGTTGTGGTCTTGCCAACCCCACCTTTTTGATTAGCAACTGCGATGATTTTTCCCATAATGATTTATATTTCTTTGGTTTCTCCGATGGACATAAGTGTAACGGATTGACCGTTTTTAGAAAATAATTGTTGCACCTTATCATGATCGACCTTGATATAGCCGAAAGTATCGTAGTGCATTGCAATAACGTTGTTACAGCCAACAAATTTGGCCGCTTTTGAAGCATCCTCTGGTCCCATGGTGAAATTGTCTCCAATAGGTAGAATGGCATAGTCCAAGTTGAACTCTTCACCTATGAGTTTCATATCATAACTTAGGGCGGTGTCGCCTGCGTAATAGATCGTCTGCCCATCAGCTTGTATAATGAATCCGCCTGGATTTCCACCATATGTCCCATCGGGCAGCACGCTCGAATGCACGGCAGAAACGTATTTGATTTTGCCGAAATCAAATTCCCAAGACCCACCGTGGTTCATTGGGTGGTTATTCGATATTCCCTTTTCATTGAACCACGAAACAATTTCAAAATTGCTGACCACCTTAGCCCCTGTGCGCTGAAGAATCGACTCCGCGTCTGCGACATGATCTTCGTGACCATGAGAAATCAATACATAGTCACATTCAATTTCATCTACCGATAATTTTGAAACCAATGTTTTGTCTAAGGTTGATTTTCGAATTTCTTGAACTATTGAATTTGGATTGATGAACGGATCAAACAATATCTTGGCCTTGGATGTCTCCAATAAAAAACACGCGTGACCGAGATAAGTTAGGTTCATGAAAGACATGGATTTGATTCCAATCAAAAGTCAGAATAAAACATGGGCACTCGCGCAGTGTACCCCTTGAATTTATTGGTCTTTTTTAAACATGGTCGTGTGAACAGGTACGGCTTGAATTAGGCATAAACATATGGTATTCAATGAAGAAGCCCTCACAGCAACTGAAAGGGCTTCTTCACTTATTAACAATAGTGAATTGAGACACAGAATTGTGCTACTCTCTTAGATCGATAATATCATCTGCCTGATCTTCATCAAACTCAAAATCTGAGTCGCTTACGGCTATGTTTGGCGTAAAGTTTTTCAATCGATAGGTATATTCATTTCCATCTTTTCCCTTAACGATCATACTCACTAATTCAAGTTTTGCTTTGTCGATGTTTACGATGATGGTGTGGTAGTTCTTTCCTTGAGGAACGGTTGGGTACATCTTGATCACATCTGCTTGAATCCCATCTATAGTCTCCGTTCCCTCATATTTGTATTTGAATCCTTTCTTGTACATATGGAATGCGTTTGCCGGATTCATCATGTTGCCATCTTCTTCGTCCTCTTCCGGAAGGTCTGAAATCTGTAATTCCTTGACGTCCTTAATGTAAGTCCAAACAGTCTCTCCATCGCTCATGATTTCTTGACCGGCCACTTCAAGCTTGTATTTTTTCTTTCCCTTCATCGTCACTTTACCGGATTGAGTCTCATTAATCCCTTCGGCTTTGTTGATGAGAGTGTATTCGAAATCCGCAGAAAACGATTTGTAACCTTCCGCCTTATTCGAAAGTGCATCTAGAATTTCCTGTGCCTTTGGATCTTTAGGGGTTAAATCCTTTTCTTCTTGCTGTGCCATGCCATTGAAGCAAATCAATGCTGTAGCAATAATTGAGAGTATTTGTTTCATGTTTTTTAAGATTGATTTGTCAGGTTATCCAAATGCCGTTCCAAACTTACTTCATCGGGAATTAAAACTTGTCGCGCCTTGCTTCCTTCAAAGGGGCCTATGATTCCAGCAGCTTCTAATTGATCTACAATTCGACCCGCTCGGTTATAGCCCAACTTGAGTTTTCGTTGCAAGAGGGATGCGCTTCCTTGTTGATGAAGCACGATGATTTTAGCGGCCTCCTCAAACATGGCATCTCTATCCATTTCTTGAAAACTTTCACCCCCGCTTTCACCGCCTTCGCCCACATACTCTGGAAGTAGATGAGCGTCTGGATATCCTTGTTGATCTCCAATAAAGTTTGTGATTTCCTCTACTTCGGGCGTGTCAACAAATGCACATTGGAGTCGAATAAGATCGTTTCCGTTGCTGTATAGCATATCACCTCTACCTATTAATTGTTCTGCTCCACCTGTATCAAGAATGGTTCGAGAATCAATTTTACTGGTAACGCGGAATGCAATTCGACTTGGGAAATTCGCTTTGATGGTGCCAGTGATGATATTCACAGAAGGTCTTTGAGTCGCAATGATTAAGTGTATTCCGATTGCCCGGGCTAATTGAGCAAGTCGCGCGATTGGAAGCTCCACTTCCTTGCCTGCTGTCATGATTAAATCGGCAAATTCATCTACTACCAACACAATATATGGAAGGTGTCGATGACCGTTGTTAGGATTTAATTTTCTCTTAATGAACTTAGTATTGTATTCTTTGATGTTTCGACACTGTGCATTTTTTAGCATTTCATAGCGGTCATCCATCTCAATACATAGAGAGTTTAGGGTAGCTACGACTTTGCTTGTATCCGTAATAATAGCTTCTTCCTCCCCAGGCAATTTTGCTAAAAAGTGTCGTTCAATCTTATTGAATAAGGTCAATTCCACCTTTTTAGGATCCACCAAAACGAATTTGACTTGAGCTGGATGTTTCTTATAGAGCAGTGAGGCTAGGATGGCGTTAAGTCCAACTGACTTACCCTGACCTGTTGCGCCAGCCATGAGGAGGTGTGGCATTTTGGCCAAGTCGGTTACAAACGTCTCATTGGAGATCGTTTTTCCCAATGCCACGGGCAACTCCATTTTGGCGTGTTGAAATTTGTCTGATTTAATGACAGTGCGCATTGAAACAACATCAGGGTTTTGATTTGGCACTTCAATACCGATGGTTCCTTTCCCCGGAATAGGGGCAATGATTCGTATTCCAAGTGCCGAAAGACTTAATGCAATATCGTCTTCAAGATTCTTGATTTTTGATATCCTAACGCCTGCTTCTGGAACAATCTCGTACAGGGTAACTGTTGGTCCTATGGTTGCTTTTATCTTGCTGATACCAATGTTGTAGTTCTTTAACGTATCTACAATTCGATTTTTATTTAACTCCAATTCCTCTCTTTCGACCTGAATCTTTCCATCACCGTGATCAACAAGTAGGTCAATAGGGGGGTGCTGATATTTACTTAAATCCAATAATGGATCATAGTCAACCATTGCCTCTGGATCGAGTTTTTCGGCCTCTGGAATCTTCTCATCCCCCGGAGTTTCTTCTACCTGAAGCGAGAGATCACCTTCTCGTTGCTCATCATCATCCGACTTTTGTTCTTCAGACGCAGTGGTTGATGTGTCAACGGAATTGGCAACTTCCATTTCCATCGTATCCTCAGGCAAAGGTTCTTCAGAGGTAGATTCATTTTCCAATTCAAGACTTAGTTCATCCGATTGTTTTTTATCATCATTATCATCTTCCTCCTCCTCCTCCTGCGCTGCGTTAGGGTCGATGCTCTCGTTGACTTCGTCCTCGGTTGAACCATATTCTGTTTCTGACGGAATTTCTTCTATTTCATCATCTTCATCATTCTCTTCTTCAACCGTATTTTCAGAATTGAATAACTTGGATAAATTGAGATTGAAATTTAAAACAGCAAATACAATTGCAGAGAATAAGATTACGGCATAGGCTCCTATGGTTCCCATTACACCAGTGAGCCAATAGTTCATGAAATATCCCAAACGACCAGATAAGAATAGAAGTGAGCTGTCTTGAAAAACTACCCCCAAAACCATGGAAGTCCAGAGGATCCCAAATATTGAATAACCTACGGTTTTCCAAAAAGGAAGGAGATCAACCTTGAATAACACCTTGATTCCAGCGATAAATGAAATAAGAACAAACACTAAGGAGGCAATTCCAAATCCCTTGAAAATAAGGACATGGCCGAGAAAAGCTCCTATGGTGCCAAGCCAATTTTCAATCTCCATATCTGGATTTGTAGCCACATCACCAAAAGATCTATCAATGATATGATCCTGATCTATTTTCCAGGTGAATAAGTAGGATGTAAGCGATAGCAAAAGCACACCGCTAAGGATTAGAAGAAAAACCCCAAAAATATTTCTGGTTCTTTCATCTTTAAGTAAACCTGAAATCTTTCCAAAACTGCTGAAGATGGTGTTTTTCTCACCTTCCTTTTTTGGCTTCTTAGATTTTTTGGGTTTTGCAGTGTCGCCTACTTGGCTCTTGTAGTGATTTGAATAACTCAATTCGCTTGATGCTTTTTTTATTCAAAGTTATGGTTGCAAAAAGGGCGAATAGGGCGAAATGTATAGAGTTATCAAATGATTTTTGAACAGAACTTATTCCATGAATATTTTCAAGTTCTTGACGACCATTTCGTCAAATTCTTCAGCGCTGATGTATTTGTAATCATCATTGACAATAAAAGCATCATCGTCAATTTCTTCCGAAGTAATTTCAGTTGCCAATAAGCGCATAACCATTCCATAGTTTTCAATACGATAATCGAGAAAAACACCTTGAATTTCATGGTATGGGGTGCACCAATTTGGTTCAGCTAACTCAACCTCATCAGTAAAATAGAAAATGTAGTTTTCTTCCTTTGCGCCTTTGAAGTCGAGTTCTATTTTTTTGCAATTTGCACCTGCAATGTTCATTTGCTCTTCATGCTGGATGATTTCGAATGCAGGCAGCACTCCAGTCATTTCGAGAGCTTGGTCACGATTCATTTTTAGTGCATAATGATCACTGAAAATTTTAACCAGATTATACATTTCATCTTTTTGCCTATCCGCTAAAACGGACATTTCAATTATTCCAGCTGCCGTTTTTAGTTCAGATCTAAACTTGCCATCTTTAAATTGCATAACCATTGTGATTGGAAGCATTTCTAGCATGATGTTACCAGAATCTAACTCTGGATAAGTCACGTCATATTCAATGGTTCCTTCAGAAATATTTTTGTGAAATGGCGCAGAATCACCACAACCTGAGATGACAACACTCAGAATACTTAGGTAAAGAAATAGGGCTTTTAATCGATTCACTTATAGGGTCCGCAGTGCGTACAAAAATAACCATGCCTATGGAACTCAAAAGATTAAATGAAATTTCTTCAGTTGAATGATGGAATTACCTTTGTAGCCTTATTTTTCCAAATGATCAAATTTGTAATTCAGCGCTCCGAAATAGGAGCAGGAACCAGGGGTAGTAGTCTTGGTCCTGATGCAATTAAAATTGCCGCTGTCACAGCTGGTAGCTCACTTTTTTTAAAATATGAGTCTGAGTTATTGTCTAATCAGAATGATTGCCTTTTTCAACCAACCGCTACCGAGAATGCGCTGCGAATTGGAATTATGGAGAAGGTATGGCAAGAACATGCCGATAAAATTCACGCCATTTCGAGTGAAAAGGATGTGCCAGTCGTGATTTCTGGCGATCATGCCTCAGCGGGTGCGACTATAGCTGGTTTAAAAATGGCTCACCCAAATAAACGATTGGGCGTTGTTTGGATAGATGCACACGCTGATTTGCATTCTCCATACACCTCTCCGTCAGGAAATATTCATGGAATGCCGCTTTGTGCAAGCATTGGAGAAAATAATGTGGAGATGCAATCCAACGAACCATTAATTGTAACCAAGGAAGCGTGGAGCCACTTGAAGAATGTTGGCGGTATTTCTCCAAAGATTTCGCCTGACGATCTAGTGTTTGTTAGCGTGCGAGATACTGAAAAGGAAGAAGAACATTTGATGGAAAAGTATAACATCAAAAATTATTCGGTTGCCGAAACTCGAGAGCTAGGAATGAAAAAGGTCGGGATCGAAATTCAAAACAAACTCAGCGATTGTGACATAATCTATGTCTCCTTTGATGTAGATTCAATGGATCCTGATATTGTGAGTTATGGAACAGGAACTCCAGTGAAGGATGGTATAACTCCGGCTGAAGCAAAAGACTTAATAAACGAACTCCTTCAATCACAAAAGATTGTTTGTTTCGAGTTGGTTGAAGTAAATCCGTTGTTGGATAATAAAGGAAACAAAATGGCCGAAGTTGCCCTCGAGGTTTTAGAAAGCGCGGTTAATACCCTTGAAAAACGATGATGGTATTTGAGCAAATTGCAAAATCGCTACAGCTATTTCTGGAGGAAAATTACCAACTCAACTTTGATGCAACAAAGATTCAGTTGGATCCAACACGAAAAGAGTTTGAGGGTGATTACACACTGGTTGTTTTTCCCTTGGTTAAGTTGATGAAAACTTCACCTGAAAAAGCAGGTGAAATGATAGGAGAGTATCTCCAATCAAATATTGATGAAGTAGCTGATTATAATGTGATTAAGGGGTTTTTGAATTTGTCCTTTACTGCAGAGTACTGGGTGAAATCACTAGAGAAAACCCTTTCTGATTCAGCATGGTTTTTACCAAGGAATGCACAGGATTTAATACTGGTTGAATATAGTTCTCCGAACACCAATAAGCCATTGCACTTGGGTCACCTACGAAATAACTTCTTAGGACATTCAGTGAGTTTGATAAAAGCATTTGCTGGAAATGAAGTGATCAAGACTCAGATTATCAATGACCGCGGAGTACACATATGTAAAAGCATGCTCGCTTGGAAGAGGTTTGGAAATGATGAAACTCCGGAAACTTCTGGTTTGAAAGGAGATAAGTTAGTTGGGAAGTACTACGTCATTTTTGACCTAGAGTTAAAAAAGCAGGTAAGTGGATTAGTTGACTCTGGATTGAGTGAGGATGATGCAAAAAAGGAGGCACCAATAATGAAAGAGGTGCAGGAAATGTTAGTGAAGTGGGAAAATGGTGACGAAGATGTTCGAACGCTATGGAAGACAATGAATAGCTGGGTTTACGCAGGGTTTGAACAGACGTATGAACGAATGGGTGTGAGCTTTGATAAACTCTATTATGAGTCAGAAACATACACCAAAGGCAAGCAGATTGTAATGGATCAACTTGATGGTTCTAAATTCTTTCAAAAAGAAGACGGATCTATTTGGTGCAATCTTGAATCAGATTCAATGGATAATAAACTTCTGATGCGTGGTGATGGCACCACCGTTTATATGACTCAAGATGTAGGGACAGCCGTACAGCGATTTGAGGATTATCCAAATATGACCCAAGCTATATATACAGTTGGTGACGAGCAAGATTACCACTTCAAGGTATTGTTTAAGATCTTGGAAAAACTGGGATACAACTGGGCTCCGAATTGCGAACACCTGAGTTATGGAATGGTAGACCTTCCTTCAGGTAAAATGAAGTCTAGGGAAGGAACAGTTGTAGATGCGGATGATTTAATGGAAGATGTGGTGAACGCTGCGCGCGCTTCATCGGAAGAAAAAGGTAAGCTAGAGGATTTGACTCAAGAAGAACAAGATGATTTGTTCGAAATTTTGGGAATTGGAGCGCTCAAGTTTTTCTTGCTTCGAGTTGATCCTAAAAAGCGAATGATGTTTGACCCGGAAGAGTCGGTGTCATTAAATGGTGATACCGGACCATTTGTGCAATACACGCATGCTAGATGTCGAGCCGTGCTCAGAAAAGCTGGAGAATTTGATTCTGGGCAACCAACATCTATTGCGGATAAAGAAAGATTATTGCTGAGAACATTGACGTCTTTTAGGTCTGAAATGGATGCTGCCGCGGAGGGAATGAACCCTTCTACTATCGCTAATTATTGCTTGGAACTCGCTAAATCATATAATCAGTTTTATCAATCATCACCGATCTTAAAAGCGGATGGTCCCGAACGCGATTTTCGATTGGGATTAACCAAGCTTACCGCAGATACCATTCAGAAATCTATGTCGCTTCTTGGGATTCGAGTGCCAGAAAGGATGTAATTATCGCAGAGGAACGTTGAAGTTTCTGTTACGATTCAGTTTTAGGTCTTGCAGCATGGTCGCTTTGACGTTGATTCCAAAACGATAACTCTGGAAGGTTCCGAATGGATATACATTAAATGTCATTTCCCAGCAATGGAGATTTCGGTAGATGTTAAATGAGGTGTTATCACCGAAATCCATGTCCCGGATGTTATAACTCGTATTGAATCCGAATTTCCAATTGGTAGTGATGCTAATATCCCCACTTAAATCTATTGTCTGAGTTACGGTTTCTGTAAGGCCGTTTTGGCTGTACCCAATATTATACCCAACACGTGCACTCCAAGGAACATCAAAATCAACAAAATCAGTATAATAAAGTCCTCTTTCGTTTAACGCTTGTTCCTTTTGTTTCGTTTTGGCCCGAGAAGATTTAGGAGTGATTGAATAAGTTAAGTTGACCCTTGCTGTTTTCCATCTTCCTATTGTTCCATCTCGTTCATACCAATATTCTGCTACCTGCCTCCCGGATGTTTCGTTCCAAGCATAAGGGTCAAGAGAGGCGGTGCCGAGGAATCTGAGTCCGGGTACAATAGATGTTCGCACTGTAACGGCAAGAGGATTCCAATTGTTAGAGTCCTTCGCAACATTATATGATGTCGAGAAATTGAATGCGTCCAAAATGCGAAGCTTTTTGTCATCACCAATGCCTGTTGTGTCTTTGAGGTCTTTCACTTTCAATTCAAAGGTGTTGTTCAAGCTGATATTGAATACTCCATTTTCATTGGCACGGGGCGCACTGTAAACGCCAGTCGCGTAAATAGAATACAAGTCTTCATTTCCAAAACTATCCACTTGCACCGATTGGAAATACCCCCAAGATGGATCGCTATAGTCTGGTGAGTAGCTTACCCCAACAGATGGATTAATTTGATGTCGCATTGCCTTCACAACGTCACTTTTATAATTGTAAAGGCCATAAATAATTGTACTCAATTGCAAACCAGCACTTCCCACCCAATAGCCCGCCAAATCATTGACTTTTGACTCCTCCACACGATTACTATCAGGATTCCACTCTTTTCTAATCGTTTGTCTCAGACCATAGAAGTTATTGTTGAGTGATGGTGAAAGAGTTAAATATTTAAAGACTTTATATCCAGCATTGATGGGGATGTCAGCACGTATGCCATTTCGCATTTCGTTAAAAGTGCTATCGGTGAGCAAGGACTCGAATGGCGCTGTAACTTGGTTCTTAGCCTCCAGTGTGCCTCTTAAGCCGATTTTTTCCCATGGTTTTTCCTTGCCCACAACTTCCTTGCGTTTGAATGGATAAATTCTGGCCATGGTGAGTGCGGCAGTCGGTAATTGAACATTCACATTCCCGGTCGCTGCGTTTTGATCACTCGATGCAGAAGCTCTAAAAGCGAAGGGTGAATTCGCGAAAGTCTTCGAGTAATTGACACTCGATTTAGTACTGTTTCTCGTTTGCCGAACGTTTCCACTATTGATGTTAAGTCGGTCTGCATCTGGATTACCAAAGTCAACACTTGCGCTGAATGTTCTTCCTGGCTTTGCTTTGGGGTCTTGTCGGTGTGTCCACAAGATTTTGTATCGAATAGGCAAGTTTTGATACCCGGGAAACTCTGGTTCCCCATAAATTCGTTTGATTAGTTGGACTCCGAAATTTCCGTTATACCTATATTTTTTCGCATAACGTGAGTTGAGATAGCCATTCCAACTTCCTCTTGAGTAGAAATCGGCCGTCAATGCAAAATCAGCTCGATCTCCAATTCCAAAATAGTATCCACCGCCAGAAAGCCCCAGTCCGAGCCCCCGTACTTCGCTCCACGCTGGAATAATAAGTCCGTTTGCGCGACCCTCGCTATTTGGGAAAAACCCAAAAGGAACAGCAAGTGGGGTTGGAATTTCTGCAATGGAAAGATAAGCAGGGCCCGTCACGATTTTATCTTCGGTTATGATCTTCAGTTTACCTGCATGAATGTGATAATGAGGGTCCTCATATTCACAGGTGGTGTATTTCCCATTCTTGATATAAATCACCTTGCCCGTATCCTTCTTCACTATTTCACCGTGGATGTAACTCACATTAGGTTCGCTACCTTCTTGGGTACGGACTGACTTACTCAATCCGCGTTGAGTTTTAAAATTGTAGCGCATCTCCTTAGAGTCGAATACCGTTCCGCCTTGCGTGAATACTGGAAATCCAGTTAGTTCGCCAGTGCTGTCTGGCATTCCAGTAGCTCTTAACTCACTTGTTCCCAATGAAATTTCAATGAAGTCCGCTTCAAGCTTGATGTCGCCATATTCCGCGATTGCATTTCCATACAAATAGACCTTGTCGCTCGCAAGATCAATGATCATGGAGTCTTCAGAATTGTAAAGGACCTCATGATCCAAGGTAGATTTCCTTTTTTTAGGTAGTAGAGAATCCGGCAGTAAAGAGTCGGGAGAAAGTCCACCAATTAAATTAGAGTCTGTCGAAGCCAAAGTTGAATCGGACGAAATGCTTAAAATAGTTGAAGTATCAACACCGTTTAACTGGGCAGAATCCGCCACTTGAGCTAATCCATGAAACCCACAGAAAACAATTAACAAAGTCAGGTGAAAGAAACGAGTAATACTCAAAGTGGGTTGGAAAGGATGATTCTACATTTGTTATTGTCGAGAAATAATGCGCAAAGCTAAGAACGAATCATCCAAGCCATATGGCAAAGCTTCTTAAGAAAATGAAAGAAACGTTGTTAACAGTAATTTCTGTGGTGTTTTTTCTTTGGTTTTCCTCGTTTGTTCCAAACCACCGAGGACCAAAGATGGCGGAGCTTGGTGTCAAAAAAGTGGTGATCGATGCTGGTCATGGCGGTCATGATCCTGGAAACTTGGGGACAGGAAGATATAAACACAGCGAAAAAGATATTTCATTGGAAGTGGCCCTTCAATTGGGCGATTATATTCAGCGTGCCTTTCCAGATGTTGACGTGATTTACACTCGCAAGGAAGACAAATTCGTCACTCTGAAAGGAAGAACTGAAATTGCCAATAAGCTTCCAGCTGATGTTTTTATTTCGATTCATTGTAATTCAGCCGCAAATACAGCCGCTTTTGGAACAGAAACATTTGTCATGTCAATGACCAAGGAAAAAGCCAATTTGGAATTGGCGAAGCGAGAGAATTCCGTGGTGTTGTTAGAAGAAAACTACGAACAAACCTATGGAGGACTGGATCCGAATAATCCAGAGGATATGATTGTATATGAATTAGCCCAAAAAGTACACATGGATCAAAGTGTGAGCTTGAGTGCTAAGATTCAGGATCAGTATCGCGAAAGAGTAAGCAGGCGAGATAGGGGAGTAAAGCAAGCTCCATATTGGGTTATCAGCTTTACGACTATGCCGAGTATTTTGACCGAATTGGGATTTTTAACCAATAAAGAGGAAGAAGACTTTTTAAACAGTGAGAACGGCAAGGTGTATATGGCGTCAGCCATTTATCGGGCATTTAAGGACTATAAGGCAGAAATTGAAGGTGTGAAGTTCGATATCAAGGACTTTGACAAACCCATAGAAAAATCAAAGCCCGAAACTTCGGATAAGAAAGCTGAGAAAGAGGAGGAGGCCCCAAAGGTGGAGACACCATCTGAACTTAAGAATTCACCAGTGGTGTATAAAATTCAACTCTTGGCTTCTTCAAAACAAATTGAGTTAAAGCCTGAAAATTTCAATGGTCTAGATGATGTTCGTGAGTATGAGGTTCAAGGGTTGTATAAGTACACCGTTGGAGAGGTTACAGATTACAAAAAAGCCGTTTCTTTGCAGCGGACTGTGAGAGAAAAAGCATTTCAAAATGCTTTTATCATTGCTTTTCATAACGGAGAAAGAATACCGATTTCACAGGCACTAGAAATTACCAAAGCTCAGAATAGTAGTAAATAATTGAAGATCAGAAACGAAATAAAAGTTGGAGTTATCATTCTGATCTCCCTAGGTCTACTTTATTTTGGGTTGAACTATCTAAAAGGAAAAGATGTTTTTGGTAAGACGATCTATTTCTATTCCGTATACGATCGCATTGATGGTTTGACCCGTGATAATCCGATCATGTTAAATGGCGCTAAGATTGGAAGAGTATCCGATGTGCAACTGATGCCGGATAAAGGAAACAAGGTCCTGGTGAAAATGGAGATTCAGTTGGAAGGATTGCTAGTGCCAGACAGTACAAAGGCCATTATTGTGAACCAAGATTTACTAGGGTCGAAAGCAATTAATTTTGAATTTCCACAGGTCATGACCTACAACAATCCTTCGGATACCTTGATTCCAGGAATTGAGAAGGAATTAGGCCAGGTGGTTGAAGAAAGCTTGGCACCTATCCAAGCAAAAATTGAACGATTAGTGGAAGAAACACAGGCTCTTGTTGCTCATGTACAGATCACTGTTACGACCATTAACGAAACGGTTAAAACGGCTGAAGATGCCATTGGAAGTATCAAGCATGCTACAGAAAGCATAGACACAATGGTCACTAGCCAAAGTGTTAAGCTAAGCAGAGTATTGGACAATGTAGGTGCTATTACTGCGAATCTTCGATCAAATAGTGAAAACATTAGTGACATCTTAGAAAATGTGGCAACAATAAGTGATTCACTTACTCGTGCTAATTATGCGACTGCTGTGCAGAATGCCTCAAATGCATTGGCGCAGTTTGATTCATTAATCACAAGCATAAATAATGGTGAAGGATCGCTTGGATTGTTAGTGACAGATGACCAACTTTACCGAAACTTAGAACAAGCCGCGCTAGAAATTGATAAACTCGCAGAGGATATTCGGAGACAGCCAAAACGCTATTTGGCTCCTTTGGGTAAAAAAAATAAAAACCCACAACCTGAAAAACCTCGAGATGCAAATGATAGAGTCATTTATCAAAATGACTCCATTTAAACCAATCGATTCCTTCGTGGTTTAAATTCGTAACGTATGATATCAAGCATTGTCTTTGTCCTCTTACTTGGAGCTACCGCTTTCATCTTTATTCGAAGGCTTAAAGAAATCCGATATAATATTAACCTTGGTCGAGATCTTGATTTGTCAGGAAACTTTAGTGAGCGATTCAAGATTATGGCTCGAGTGGCATTGGGTCAAAGCAAGTTAGTGGCTAGGCCATTTGCTGGGTTAATGCATGTATTCATATATCTCGGATTCGTCATTATCAATATTGAGATATTAGAAATTGTAGTGGATGGAGTTTTTGGCACTCATAGGGCTTTTGAAGCCGTTTTGGGCGCGAAAGCTTATTATGTTTTCATTGGAATTTTTGAGGTTCTTGCTTTACTCGTTTTAACTGCGTGTGTGGCGTTTTTAATCAGACGAAACATAGGTAAGCTGAAGCGTTTTTCTGGCGTTGAAATGACTAAATGGCCTACATCTGATGCCAATATCATTCTGGTAGTCGAAATTTTATTAATGACGGCCTTTCTTACAATGAATGCTGCAGATAGTGTTTTAATGACGGCTCCTGTAGAATTGCTTCAAGCATCTGGTTTAGACCATTATGCGGGTTTCTTTTTTGGTGGATGGTTTTGGGTCAGCGCCTACTTAACCGGATTCATGCCGAATGATGTGAATACACTTTTTATTATTGAACGGGTGTGCTGGTGGTTCCACATTATTGGAGTTTTTGCTTTTTCCATATATGTACTTTACTCAAAGCACTTCCACATTTTCATTGCTTTTCCCAATACATTTTATACTCGTTTACAGCCAGCTGGAGACATACCCAATTTAGCAGCTGTTAAAAAGGAGGTAGAATTAATGATGGACCCCTCGGCAGATCCGTATGCTGCTCCAGCCGCTGATGCTGGACCTCCACAGAGATTTGGAGCCAAGGATGTAGAGGATCTCAGCTGGAAACAATTGATGGATGCCTATTCATGTACTGAATGTGGTCGTTGTACTTCTGATTGTCCAGCAAATCAGACAGGTAAACTGCTATCTCCGCGTAAGATCATGATGGACACCAGAGATCGACTAGAAGAAGTTGGAAAGTTAAAGAGGGCAGAAGGCCCAGACGCAACGGACGGTCGTTCGCTACTCGGAGATTTTATCACCAAAGAAGAATTGTGGGCATGCACTACTTGCAACGCTTGTGTGGAAGCTTGTCCAGTGAATATTAACCCTCTTTCAGTGATTGTAGATTTAAGACGATTTCTAGTCATGGAAGAATCAGCTGCACCCTCAGAATTGAATACCATGTTCACCAACATTGAGAACAATGGTGCTCCTTGGCAATTTGCGCAAGCAGATAGAGGAAATTGGACAGAAGAATTGAACGATAATTAGGAATTTGATATAGGATGACAGATTCAATCAAGATTAAAACAATGGCTCAAATGGTAGCTTCTGGTGAACAACCAGAGGTGCTTTTTTGGGTAGGATGCATGGGGAGTTTTGACGACCGTGCAAAGAAAATCACCAAGGCATTCGCTAAAATCCTGAACAAGTCGGGAGTGAAATTTGCGGTGTTAGGAGCTGAGGAGAGTTGCACTGGAGACCCAGCCAAACGCGCTGGAAACGAATTCTTGTACCAAATGCAGGCATTCACTAATATCCAAACCTTGAATGCATATGAGGTAAAGCGAATAGTGACTACTTGCCCCCACTGCTTTAATATTTTGAAAAATGAATATCCTGAATTGGGTGGCAACTATGAAGTACTGCACCATTCGCAGTTCCTTCAGAACTTACTGAAAGATGGCCGCTTGACCATTGAAGGAGGTAGCTTCAAGGGAAAGAAGATCACCTTCCATGACCCATGCTACTTAGGAAGAGCAAATGGGGTGTACGAAGCCCCGCGGGAATTGATTGAAAAATTAGATGCTGAGTTAGTGGAGATGAAACGTTGCAAGGAACGTGGGTTGTGCTGCGGAGCTGGTGGAGCACAGATGTTTAAGGAAGCTGAAAAAGGCGACAAAGAAGTCAACTTAGAACGCACTGAAGATGCCATAGAGGTGAAGCCCGATATCATAGCAGCGGGATGTCCATTCTGCAATACAATGATGACGGATGGTGTAAAACACTTTAATAAGGAAGATGAAATTGAAGTCAAGGATTTGGCTGAATTAATCGCTGAAGCTGCAGATTTATAATGGTTGCTATGAAAACGCGAAGGTTGAATGAAATGAGCGATGACTCGCGAATATGGATTTTTCAATCTACCCCTCTGCTTGTTGGAAATCTAGAGGCCAATGTGGCAGAAAGTCTGAATGAATTTTTGGTGAATTGGGCTGCGCATGGCACTGAACTCTTCTCCGGTTTTGACATCCTTCACGATCGATTTATTGTCATTGCCGTTGATGAAAACAAAGCACCTGCCACAGGATGCTCCATCGATGCAATGATGAAGGTTGTTTTGGACATTGATCGATGTAATCAACTAGATCTCATGAATCGCATGAAGGTGGCGTACCACGACTCTGCTGGAATTAAGGAGTGTGATGTAAATACCTTTCGTGAAATGCTAAAGTCAGGTGCCGCAAATGGCGACACTCTTGTTTTTAATAATATTCTAGACTCCTTGGGAAAGTTGAAGAATAGCTGGGAAGTGCCAGTTAGCCAAAGCTGGCATGCCAACCTTATGGTTTAGCTTTTGACTTTAGTTTTGATGATTTTTTTTCCTTCAATTCTTTTATTTCCTCTTCTGTTTTAGCAGGCTTTTCTTCTTGCGGATTTATAACATTATCGTCAATGATCTGCTTCTTGTTGTCAGTTGTTTCCGCTTCTTGGTTATTGGATTCGGATGATTCTTCAACCTCTTCCTCGATTTCTGTTTTAGGTAGAAGTTCCACCTGTTTTTGGACTTTAGCTACCTTTTCAACTTGAGGGGTACTTGTACCAAGCAATAAGTCGTAAACTGATCCGGGGCGCTCATTTATCCTCCAGTTAAATCCATCCAACTGCAAACCTGTAGCTGGCATTTCATCCGTTGGAGTGAGCTTTGCTGTTGGACGATCATAGAAACTAATCTTCTTAATGGCGCTGCTATCAATTTTAATGGTCATGTTCGAACACTTCGTTTCGTTCACTCCAATTAATGTTTGATCTTCTTCTCTTGGGTAGTAAACTGTTTGCCCGTTGCCAAATACGTCCACTTTACTGAGTTCCGCATCCTTAAAATACCCAATCATATTGATGCCCTTTATCTGATTGTAAAAGATGCTGTCTTCATGTGCTATAATGAACGCGGTTTGATTCATGTACATTTTATCCATGGTTCCATTTGCCATGGTCAATTGGATTGAATCTGCTGTGATTTGGTTGTTGTCTGACCATAAAATTGGATCATGAAACATGTGAATGATACTGTCGGCAGTGAGGTAAACCAATGAATCGCACTGACCCTGCATGTCTTCTTTGAAGAATCGGGTGTTATGGTAAGTTTTAATGATTCGTTCGTGCCTACAACTATCAATAAATGAATGAAGTGTGTCAGCAACTAGAAAGAACGTATCGCCATTCATATCCTGCTTCATAATCATGTTTTCACTGACAAAGCTTACGCTATCAGCTTCATAATAAATGGCATAGTCTCCGTTAACTTCGAATTTTTGTGAGGTATCAATAACCACTACGTTGCACTTTGAAATTCCGATTTGTGCTTTTTGATCATAGTCAATCGTATCGCCTTTAAGGATTTGTCCCGAGCTTAAAATCTTGGCATTTCGGATAAAATTTGCTCGATCCGCCAATTGATCGAACCAACCATATTCACAAAAAATGTCTCTATCCTCAAATTCAATATGTGTAGGGCCATAAAACCAAGTCTTCTCTAAATCGGAAGAGTAGTGCATGGTATCGGTGTATATGGTGTAGTCTGGATGAGTCATTACCACATCTGTCTTGTAATGAAACACCTTGGATTCGGTGAAATAGTAACCTCTTTCGCTGGTTAAGTGAATACCTTCCTGTTTACTGTCAATCTCACCCCCGGAGTAGTAGGCACCTATACCAGTGCTCCGATCATAATCTAGATAGTCAGTTTTCAAAACAGAAGAACCATTGTCGATGATTACGTTACTGCGGAATTTGGCAATTTTTGTGTTTCCATCATAAAACAACGAATCACCCACCAAGGTCAATGAATCGCTTTCTACGATTCTGACGTTTCCTTCAGCCTTGACACTATTGTTATCAAAAAGTAGGGCGCTGTCGCAAAACATCAATGCATTCTGATGCTGAAGTCTTACGGATCCTTTGAGCTTATTTGCACCTTTTGGCGTGTATTTATTGACGCCAAATTTATCCGCATGCAATAGCTCTATTTCTTCTTGTTTTGATTGTGATCTCAGTTGAAGAAAGGAGAAGCAGAAAAGAAGAACTATGGCATATGCCAACCGCATCTTAAGCGACTTGGGTGTCTCGAATTAAGGTTTGCTTTCTATCAGGTCCCATCGAAACAATGGAAATTGGGCATTCCGTTTCTTTCTCAATAAAGGCGATATAATCTTCCAGTTGTTTTGGCATTGGGTCATTTACATTTAGTTCGCTTTCCCAACCTTTGATATCCGAATAAACTGTTTCGATTCGATCATCTGCATGATCAAAGGGCACTTCAGAAGTCTCTTCGCCTTTAAACTTATATGTTGTGCAGACCTCAATTGTTTCAAATTCATTCAAAACATCTGCCTTGGTCATAATAAGCTTAGTGACACCATTCAGCATGACCGCATAATTTAATGCAACCATATCCAACCAACCGCATCTTCGAGGTCTTCCTGTAGTTGCGCCATATTCATGTCCGATGTCTCTCAATCGCTGTCCAACCTCATCCTCTAGCTCGGTAGGGAATGGACCGCTGCCCACACGTGTACAATATGCTTTGAATATTCCATACACATCGCCAATTTTATTTGGAGCAATGCCTAAACCAGTGCAAGCACCCGCACAAATTGTATTTGATGAGGTTACGAATGGGTATGACCCAAACTCAATGTCAAGCAAAGAGCCCTGAGCACCTTCAGCCAAAATGCGCTTACCTGCCTTAAGGGCGTTGTTTATGTAATACTCGGAATTTGTAAAAGGAATACCCTTCATGAAATCGACTGCTTCCATCCAAGCTTGCTCCATTTCGTCAAGACCTTCTATTTCAAAATCCATTCGCTCTAGCATTTGAATGTGCTTTTCTCGAAGGGCGGCATATTTTTCTTGAAAATGAGGCGACTCCAAATCACCAACTCTTAAACCATTTCTACCCGTTTTGTCCATGTATGTTGGGCCAATACCCTTCAGAGTGGAGCCTATTTTGTCTTTTCCCTTGGCAGCTTCTGACGCTGCATCCAATAATCGATGCGTTGGCAAGATTAAGTGAGCTTTACGTGAGATGAGTAGGCGCTCCTTATAAGGCACACCTTGATTGATTAAATTATCGATTTCCTTGCGAAAAATGGAAGGGTCTATGACAACACCATTTCCAATGAGGTTCATTTTTCCTTCATGAAAAATTCCAGATGGAATGGTATGGAGAACGAATTTTTTACCGTCAAATTCCAACGTATGCCCCGCATTTGGACCACCTTGGAATCGAGCTATGATATCATAATTTGGAGTTAGAACGTCAACAATTTTTCCTTTGCCTTCGTCTCCCCATTGCATACCCAACAATACATCTACTTGCATAATCTATAGAATTGATAAACCTTCGAGAACTTACTCTTCGGTTTTAACTGCGTAAAAATTTAATGAATGATGAAGAATCTTAATTCCTAATGATTCTTCAAGTGAGTTTTTAATTAGCTGAAGTCTCGGGTCGCAAAATTCTTGTACATCACCCGTTTCTGTGAAAATAATATGATCGTGCTGCCTGTTCGCAAAGCTCTTTTCATATTGAGCCTGTGATTTTCCAAATTGATGTTTTCGAATCAAATTACAGGCGAGTAACAAATCGATTGTATTATAAAGCGTTGCTCGACTTACGCGATACTTCTTGTTTTTCATTTGAACATAAAGCTCTTCGACATCAAAGTGTCCATCAGAAGTGTAGATTTCATCGAGTATCGCGAATCGTTCGGGCGTTTTTCTATGTCCGTGTTCTTCGAGGTAACTTTTAAATACACCACGTACTTGAAGTTTGATTTCAGCTTGCTTCATTTCAAGTGTGCAAAGGTATCAATTAGCTTGGGTAAAGGTAGGTTCTTGCTTATCTCCTTTTATACGACTTACCGTACTCACACCGCTTATGTTTCTGAGCTTTCGCATCAATTCTGTAAGGTGCGTGGTGTCGTTCACATAGACCATCACCGTGCCTGTGAATATTCCATCGTCCGTATCAAACGAAATGCTTCTCATGTTGACATTGTATTCACTTGAGATAACTTTCGTCAACTCATTTACTAAGCCGACTTGATCAATGCCGCTTATTCGCAATCCAGCTAGGAAGGCGATGCTCTCTTGGTTTGTCCATTTTGCCTTAACAATTCGATAGTCATATTTCGACATCATCTGAATGGCATTAGGACAGTTTTCTCTATGAATTTTGATGCCATCATTTATCGTGATGAACCCAAAAACATTGTCACCTGGGATAGGGTTGCAACAGTTTGAAAGTTTATAGTCAAACTTTTCCATGGAATCAACGATAACGAGGTTTGCACCTTTGTCATTGAAATTGGTAACAATACG
>Ga0181605_10000229_pt1 | contig 56982 bp, 57 predicted proteins | sample 041ome_11_FD_148676 | JGI IMG/M metagenome (GOLD analysis project Ga0181605, IMG submission 148676) | Coastal salt marsh microbial communities from the Groves Creek Marsh, Skidaway Island, Georgia - 041411US metaG (spades assembly) | ecosystem: Environmental > Aquatic > Marine > Intertidal zone...
AACATTCCCTGTGCGTGCCGGCAAGCCCAAGTTTGCAAAGCGTGCGCGCCTTGATTAACCAAGCAGATGTCGTCTTGGCATTAGGTACCGAACTGGGACCGACCGATTACGACATGTACTCGACCGGTGAGATGCCAAGATGCGATCACATGATCCGTGTCGACATCTGTGAAAAACAGCTGTCGCGCCATCCTGTGGCACGTGGTGTGTGCGCAGCGGTGCACCCGTTTGTGACGGACCTGATCGCGGAACTTGGGCGGTCCCACGAACCGGGCGACGGGAATGCGCGCGCCCAAACGGCGCGTCACGCGGCATGGGACGAAATCGGATCATCCTATCGCCATTATGTCGAGTTATTGGATGCCATGCGTGACGCGGTGCCCGATGCCGTGTTTGTGGGGGATTCAACCCAAGCGATCTATGCGGGTAACCTTTATTACGATCATGATCGTGCCTCAGGTTGGTTCAACGCGGCCACGGGGTATGGCGCATTGGGATATGCGATCCCAGCCAGTATTGGCGCTGCAATCGCTGCGCCAAAGGCGCGGGTTCTTTGTCTGACGGGGGATGGCGGGGCACAGTTTACCTTGCCCGAAATCATGACGGCCGTTGATGAACGCTTGCCCATTGTGTTCGTGATTTGGAACAACCACGGCTATGGTGAAATTGCGACATCTATGATTGCTGATGGGGTCACGCCGGTGGGGTGTGATCCAACGCCACCCGCGTTTGATCACAGTGCCGCATCGTTTGGAATTGCCTATGAACGCTGCGACGCAAAGCCAGAACAGGTCGCTGCCGCGCTACAGCGCTTGCCAGCGAACGGGCCGTCCATGCTTGAAATTTCAATTCCACCCACGCCCAAACGATAAAGGTTTATCATGTCTCATCCTTCAATTACTTTTGACCATGCAATCACCCGACGCCCTGCCAAAAGCATCGTTGACGGGCTTCGTGCCATTGACATTGGCGCACCAGATTATGATGGCATGATACGGGCGCATGATGCCTACGTCGCCGCATTGCGCAGCACGGGGGCCGATGTTCGTGTGCTTGACCCGATTGAGGCCTTTCCAGACGCGCAGTTTGTCGAAGACACTGCCCTGTGTTTGCCGCAAGGCGCGATTTTGATGCACCCGGGCGCCCCGTCGCGCGTTGGTGAAGTCCAAGAAATGGCACCGCATCTACGAGAGATTTACACAGATATTCGGTCTATCCAGGGCGGCGGTCATATCGAGGGCGGCGACATCTTGGTCACGGGGCGTGAAATTCTGGTTGGCCTGTCGGATCGCACCAATGCCGCGGGTGTCGCAGAGTTGGAAACGATTGCGCATGACTGGGGCCACACTGTGCGCACCGTGATTACACCCCCCGGTGTTTTGCATTTCAAAACAGATTGTTCGTTGATGGATCCAGAGACGATATTATCGACACGAAAACTGGATGCATCAGGGTGCTTTGACGGATATCGCGTGCTTCATGTACCTGACGGCGAAGAAGCGGCGGCAAATGCCATTCGCTTTAACGATTTGGTTATTATGGCAGACGGGTTTCCGCGCACCGCAGAGATGCTTTTTCGCGCGGGATTTAAGGTTGTCGCCATTGACAACACAGATTGCGCCAAACTCGATGGCGGCATGTCGTGCCTGTCGCTTCGCTTTTAGCTAAGGCGTTCTGAAAGCGCATCGCGCACCCGCATATATCGATAGGTTGCTTCGGCTGCAAACGCGCCCAAGCGGCCAAATACCCGCGGTCGCGGAATTGTCTGAAACGCCTGTAACGCGTCATGATCCCCCAAAATATGCGCGGCCAGCGCGCGTGCCGCAGCTGGGGCCGTGTTCATCCCATGCCCGCCAAATCCCGCAAGGCTATAGTGATTTTGCCCGATTGCACCGACGATCGGCATGTAATGTCGGGCATAGGCCATATTCCCTGCCCAAGCGAAGTCGATGCCGATCTGCGCGGATTGCATTTGCGCCACCATGATTGGGTACATGGCCTTGATGTCATGCAAGATCATGGCGCGAATGCGTGTGGTGTCCAAGGTCCCAAATGCTGTGATCGCCATGCCCCACAGCAGCCGTCCATCTGGCAAGCGGCGGTAATAGTTTCCTGCGCGACGCGTATCGGCGATGGCCCAATGACAGCGGATATGTTCGTCCAAAATCTCGGGCATAGGATCAGTGACGCCGATATAGGTGCGGATTGGCAGGAAATGTTTGCGTGAAAACGGCGTTTCATGGCCCATGTATCCGCCTGTCGCTGTGATGACGTTTCGGGCCTTAATTTGCGTGGGGTTCCCTGCAATGGTGATGTCGAACCCATGTTTGGTATTATCTATGCGCGTGACGGGCGCTGTTTCAACAATGGTGGCCCCTGCGTTCAATGCATCCTGCGCGAGCAACCGCATGAAATTTAACGGGTGAAAGTGAAAGGCCGAAGGGGTATAGACCCCAGACTTGTAGCGTCGCGCCGATAACATCTGGCGCAATTCATCTTGGGCGATGTGGCGATCTTGTTCCGCCGCGTCCATAGTCGCGCCGTTTAAATCAAGGATGAGTTCGCCTTGCACAAGGTCACAGGCCGCATATCGGGACTGTTCCATCCGCGTTCGCATCCATGCCACGCCATGTTGCGCAAGCGCGTCAAGCGTTTTTGCAACATGTGGCCCGACCAGTTGTGTTATCTGTTCTGTCCCCGCTGCCCAACCTGCGGAACAAAACCCACCATTGCGGCCAGAGGCCCCCGATCCGATCCGATCAGTCTCGAGCACAATCACCCGTGCCCCACCCTGGGCAAGTGTCAGGGCGCTGACCAATCCTGCAAGGCCGGCACCGATGATTGCAACATCATAGTCCCCCCGCGTGATCGATGTGATCTTGGTGGTATCGGGGGGCGCAATTCCTGTCGCGTCATACCATGTGCGCGCGCGCAATGCGGTCAATGTGATTTGCCTTTTTTGATCATGTTATCAAGCGATTTGATCCCAGAGGCCGCAAGCATCGTCAAGAGCACATAGATCAGCGCAGCCGAGTTAAACGGCTCAAACGCCAAAAAGCTTTGCGCCTGAAATTCGCGCATACGTTGGGTCAGATCACGCACCGATAGGATTGAAACCAAAGACGTATCTTTCAACATTGCGATGAATTCATTGCCCAATGCGGGCAGCACGATGGCAATCGCTTGGGGGATGATGATGAACCTCGCGATATACCATTCTTTGATCCCCAATGATCGTGCGGCTTCGATTTGCCCTTTTGGGACGGCTTCGATGCCCGCGCGGAAAATCTCTGCCATATAGGCCGAATAGCCAATCGCAATTGCAATGATCCCACGTGTCATCATCTCAAGGTCGATATAGCCGACAGACGCGCTTTTGAGTGCGCCTGACAACGGCAGGCCGACGTAAAGAATGATCACCAACATTGGGACCCCACGAATTGTATCGACAAAAAAATCCGAAAAAACCACCAAGGGATGGGCACCAATCAGCCGCCCGATCCCTGCCAAGATCAAAAGCAATGCGCCAAAAACGATACACACGATCCCGATGGTTTTGGTGACGGCGTTTAGAAATTGGGTTTCCCAGATGATGGGGAAATCGCCGACGGCATCTTTGGGTAAAAGCGCCGCTGATACTGATCCTTTGTTCAAAAGGGTGATCGCATCATCAAGCGTGGCGAGGGATCGGATCTTATAGGGTTGTTCCGGCGCCGTTGTTTGAAAATCGCCATAGCGAATGGTGTCTGCGGTGGCTTGTGGTGTGCCCGAAATAATGCCGATGCGCCCATCCAAGTTGCCGACCAAAGCGACACTTTCATTGGGGCGGGAAAATTGCCAAAGTGATATACCAACCAACAGCACGCCAAGTATGCTAAATACCACATCGGCACGTTTCGATGGCTTGAGCCGCGACAGCATGGCCCACACCATCCCAAGCACCCCAGCCCCCAAATATGCAAATATCGCCGCGCGCAATGTCACCATAAGACCAACCGCAAATCCAGCGTGGGCCAACATGACGACGTAAAAGCCAAATCCGAAATTCACCGCCAAGACTGCGTACCAAGACGCGCGGCCCAACCGCGTTGCATGCAGTGCAAAAGGTGCAAGCGCCCACAGCATGCACAGAACCGAAAACGCAACGATGCCGTTCAAAAGCGTGTGCGCCGTGCTCAACATATATGTTTGAAACGCTTCATCCAGAACAAAGGCGCCGTCCACCACAAGAACATGTTCCGAACTGCGCGGGTCCAATTCATTGACGACCACAGACACAAGGTAAATGTCCATCTGCGGCAGAACCGAAATCACCGCCGCGATCACCGCTTGAAGCGCAAACCAGATCGTGGCTGATCGTCGGTCTATTTTGATGTCGAGTGCATCTTCGTCGGGGCGCAAGGTGCGTAAAATACGCCATGTCGCGACACCGCCCACGATCCAAACGACCGCGCAAATCACGAAGAGCCCGAGCAATATCCCTGCGTTTTCTTCTACCCCCAAGACCGCTTTTAGTGCGGGCCCGTAGTTTCGAGACGTCGCAATTAACCAGATGATAACTGGGGCGGAAATGAGAAATACAAGGTTGGAAGACCGAATGCCACGCAACCAATGAACAAGGGCATTCATCAGGGATTGTCCTTTATTGAAATTAAAAGAAATCCTGGTCTGCAGTGTCAGACCAGGATCAGATGTGTCAGTCGCTTATTTGGGCCACCATTTGATGGTCAGCTGTGACAATGTGCCATCTTCTTTGATCATGGCAAGGCCTTCGTTAAAGGCATCTTGCAGTCCATCGCCCTCTTGGAACACTAGGCCCAAGGGATCGGATGACAGACCTGTAATTGCAACAGTCAATTCGCCCGCAAACTCTTGTTCATAGGCGGCTGCAGATGTTGAATCGATGATGACGCCATCGACGTCGCCATTTTGCAGGGCAACAACCGCGTTGTTGAACGCATCAAAGAGCGCAAGGTTATCGCGGCCCACCAATTCTTCGCCCAACGTCGCGTTTGTAGTGCCGGTTTGTGACGCCAGCTTCATGTTGCCGTTTTTGAATTCATCGATGGTTGCGCCTTGGTCCGACACGCGCATCAAAACGCCTTGTTCCACGATGATATAAGGGTCCGAGAAATCGACAATTTTGTCGCGTTCTTCTGTAATTGTCACGCCTGATACAACCATGTCGAATTCGCCTTGGGCCAATGCGCCAAAAATACCATCCCATGCTGTGGTGACCCAATTTGGTTGGCAATTGATGCGTTCGCAAATCGCGGCGACAACGTCGACATCAAAGCCGACAACCGCGCCAGAATCATCAATAAATTCGTGTGGTGGATAGGTGGTGTCCGAACCGATGTTTAATACACGACCGCCAAGATCGGCGGCAAAGGCAGGCATGGCCAAGCTTGTGGCGATAAGTGCCCCTAGAACTTTGTTTAACATTCGTATCTCCCTGTGATTGCCGCATCTGCGCGGCTTATTTTTAGTAGCTATGATGTTAGCCCCCTTTATCCACCGGTCAAGGAATATGTTGGTTTTGCGCAACTTATTCAGGTGCAAGCGGGCTTTTTCAGGAAAAACGTAAAGGTGAAAGCGCGTTGACATGTGCATTCTCAAGGTCTGGGACATGTCCCAAAATGAGGGATGAGGCCAATTCAGACAGCCCTGGGCTGGTTTGAACACCATAGCCGCCTTGGCCCACCAACCAAAAAAAGCCCTCGGCGTTTGCGTCAAACCCCACCGCTGGTGTGCGGTCGGGTAAAAAGGTTCGTAATCCGGCCCAGCTATGGGACGGACGCACGATCGGGGCATGTGTTGCCTGTTCGAAACGCCACAGCCCTTCGGCCAGCGTCATATCGTCGGGAAAGGCGTCTTGTGGCTCAATCGGGTCTTCGTCTGCGGGCGAAATCATAAGTTTTCCACCCATTGGTTTTGCGTACCACTGTTCGCTGATCGATCCAAAGAGCGGCCAGTTTTCGCAGGCCAAATGATCCGGCAACGCCATCAGCACGGCACTTCGCCGCAAGGGTTGCAGGCCAAGAGGCGCGACGCCCGCGATCCTTGCTATGTGGTCCCCCCATGCGCCGGCCGCGTTTACAACAATCTTGGCGGTAAATTTTCCCTGACCTGTTTCTATTGTCCAGCTGGTCCCGTCATGCTGCATCGTGAGAACGCGGGCATCTGTGATAATTTCTGCCCCGTTCGCCCGTGCGTTTCGGACATAGCCTGTCAGCAAAAGATCAACGTCGATATCTTGTGCCATTGGCTCATAAATCGCGGCACTGAAGCGATCTGTATTTAGGATCGGCACCAAGTTCTGGGCTTCTGTCGGTGTTAGACGCTCTAATCCGTGGCTGTCTTGGAAATACGCGTCAAACACGTCCATTTCGGTGGGCTCAGCGATCAAAAGTTCGCCCCTTGGGGACAGGATCGGGGCATCTACGGGCAGGGTGGGGGTGCGAAGCGGGGCTTCGGAGCGGGCGTTCAACGCACGCAATGTCGCGTTGCCATAGTTCTTTATGTAAATTGCCGCGGATCTGCCGGTGGCATGATAGCCTATGGATTTTTCGGATTCCAAGACAACAACTTTGGCCGAGGCTGAAAGCGCTGATGCGGCCGACAGACCAGCAATCCCGCCGCCTATGATGACAATATCAGACGTGGGCATGTGTGCATCCTTTAGTGTCGAAAAAATTAGCCGCCCGTGTGGCTCATGTGTCGTGACATTTGTCCCGCGACCTCTTGGCGGGAATAGTCAAAATCATGGCCCTTGGGTTTTAATGAAATCGCTTTGCGAATGGCATCTTCGAGAGCGGCATCATCGTTTGGATGTTCGCGCAAGGGCGCACGCAGGTCCGCCATGTCCTCTTGTCCGAGGCACATGTACAATTCACCCGTGCAGGTCAATCGCACCCGATTGCAGCTTTCGCAGAAGTTATGGCTAAGCGGGGTAATAAAACCGATCTTTTGACCGGTTTCTTCCAGTTTCACATATCGTGCAGGACCGCCTGTGCGTTCTGGAATATCTGTCACCGTATAGTTTTGCGCCAATTGCGCGCGCACATCTTTGAGCGACCAGAATTGACCAATCCTGTCTTCGCCGCCCAGATCCCCCATTGGCATGACCTCAATCCATGTCAGATCCATGTCGCGCGATGCGCACCATTCTGTCAGGGTAAAGAGTTCGTCTTCGTTAAATCCTTTCAACGCGACGGCATTGATTTTGATCCGCAGACCCGCACGTTGCGCGGCATCAATCCCGCGCAAAACTTGGGGCAGGCGGCCCCAACGGGTAACGCGGGCGAATTTATCGTCGTCAAGCGTATCGAGGGATACGTTGATCCGACGTACACCTGCGGCATACAAATCATCCGCGAACCGTTCCAACTGTGATCCGTTCGTGGTCAAGGTCAATTCACGCAAAGCGCCGTTGTCCAAATGGCGGCTCATGCCTTGGAAAAAGCGCATGATATCGCGCCTTACAAGCGGTTCTCCGCCCGTGATGCGCAGCTTTTCAACGCCAAGATCCACAAATTTTGAACACAGGCGATCCAGCTCTTCTAGCGTCAAAAGTTCCTTTTTCGGAAGGAATTGCATATTTTCCGCCATGCAATACACACAGCGAAAGTCACATCTATCTGTGACCGAAACGCGCAAGTAAGTGATTGCGCGTGCGAAGGGATCTATTAATGGTGCGCTCATGACGCTAAGCTATGGGTGATCCGCGGCGGGCGCAAGCCCATCCACGGCCAAAAAAATACATTTACGACCAAAGGGGTGCTTTTTCATGAAACGCTATTTTGCCATTCCGATCTTGTCTTTGATGGTTTTGGGGGGATGTGTCACGCCGCCAAAAACGGTGACCCAACCTGTGCCTCAACCTGAACCTGTTGAAACAGTGGCGGTGAAACCCGCAGTGATCAAAAACACAGGTGCGCCGATACGTGCGGAAAAGCTAGATGTTGCAAGCAAAGAGGAACGCACAGAAGCCGTGAAAGCGGTTCCGAAATCCGAATTGAAATCCTTGGGTGGTGCGATTGCGAGCCTTGGCAACCCCGCCGAAACTGGGTTTTGGGTAAAGACAAATCTAGTGACGTCACAGCAAGAGGGCCAAGTGAAATATGCAGGCACAGGGAAATCTGTGAATGTAACGCTGATCCCGCATGATGGTGACGGCGCCGAAGTGTCGCTGTCGACGATGCGCACGCTTGAGGCACCGTTGACTGGGCTTTTGACCTTGGAAATCTTTTCAAAATCCTAATCTGTCAAGTGGCGCGCAGCCTCTTTTCGTGCAAAAGGTTTCAATGCTGCACCGTGTTCGGTCAAAAATGCGCGGCTGCGGTTCGGGTCATGTTTTGACAGGTCACGCACCCACCATGCGATGGCCTTTTGAACGAACCAATCGCGGTCGGATGTCAGCTGCGCCGCCCATCCCAAAACACGATCACGGATCAGGATGTCGTGTTCAGTGGGAAAGTTTTGCTTTGTCCAGGGCAGCGTAATGACAAAGGCCGCGCGGCGCGTCCACATGTGGTCTGATGTGATCCATGTTTCAACTGTGTCAATGCGATCAGGGTCTGCCGCAACGCGCCGTTGACCCGCCATGCAGGCATGATCCGCGATTGCCCAACTGTCAAAATCGGGCAGCCATGATTGGATCAGGTTCCATACAGCGCCGTCCTCTTTGATCCGTGCTTGGGTTAGGATTTTGGTGGCAATCACGCGAGCTTCAAAAATGTTGGTGGCCCAAAGATCGCGCGCAAGGTCCACACGTGCGTCGATATCGAGCGTTTGGCGCCAATCCATTGCCAAATCATTCAAAACATCATTTCCCACCCCAAGATAGGGGCGGTCAATTTTCATATAAGCCTGTTTTTCTGCGGCTTTTTGCGCATCTGCATGTGCCGAAATCAGATCAAGCGCCTGTTCAGGGGTCATTCCACCGTTACCGATTTTGCCAGATTTCGGGGTTGATCGATGTCCGTGCCCTTTGCCATGGCGGTGTGATACGCCAACAATTGCGCGGGCAATGCATAGACAATCGGGCCGGACAAGTCCCCTGTGATCGGCAGTTCCAAACGGTTTTGCGTGCCTGCACTTGCCTCGGACAGACCTTTTGCATCAGTGATCAAGGTGACATTGCCGTGCCGAGCCATGACTTCTTGCATATTCGACACGGTCTTATCAAAGAGCCGATCAAAAGGTGCAAAGACAACCACAGGCAGGGTCGGATCAATAAGGGCGATTGGCCCATGTTTCAATTCGCCTGATGCATAGGCTTCGGCGTGGATATAAGACAGCTCTTTCATTTTCAGCGCCGCTTCAAGAGCGGTGGCAAACATCGCCCCCCGTCCCAAAAACAACACCGATTGCGCAGGTGCAAGTGCATTTGCCATATCCGCGATCTGCGCGTCCAATTTCAACGTTTGCCGCATTAAATCTGGTACGCCGCGCAGCTCAGATACATAGGTTGCGACCTGTTCGTTAGAAACGACGCCTTTTTGTTGACCGCACGCCAACGCCAACAACGCCAAGAGCGTCAATTGGTTGGTATAGGCCTTGGTCGATGCAACCGACACTTCGATCCCCGCAAGAATGGCCAAGGCCAAATCAGACTCGCGTGCGATGCTGGATGTTCCAACGTTGACCAAAGACACGATCATATCCGCCTTGCCTTGGGCATAGCGCAGGGCGGCCAATGTATCGGCAGTTTCACCCGATTGGCTGACGAAAATCGCCAATGTCCGTGGCGCGATGGGCGGTTCGCGGTATCGGAATTCTGACGCGACATCGACCTCACATGGGATGCGGGCAATTTGTTCAAACCAATACTTCGCCGTTAAACAAGAATAATACCCCGTCCCACAGGCCACCATGACGATGCGGTCAAAGCGTGAAAAATCCAATGCCTCTGGGAAGGCCGGTGCGCCATTTGGAGCGTAACGCGACAGGGCTTCGGACATGACGACGGGCTGTTCATAGATTTCCTTGGTCATGAAATGCTTATGACCCGCTTTATCGATGACCGTGGCTTGGGTTTCGATTTTTTGCTTTGCACGGTTGGCCAGCTGTCCATTGACATCGATGATCTTTGCCCCCGCGCGGGTGACAAAGGCAATGTCGCCTTCTTCAAGATAGGTGATTTGGTCAGTCATCGGGGCCAAAGCAATCGCATCTGATCCGACGTACATTTCGCCGTCGCCGTGACCGATGGCCAAGGGGCTGCCCTTGCGGGCGGCGATCATCAAATCCTCTTGACCCTCGAACAGGAACAACAAGGCAAAGGCGCCGTCAAGCTCTGCCACTGTTGCTTTTACGGCGGCCTCTGGGTCCAACCCTTGCGCCAAGTGATAGGCGCAGAGCATTGCCACTGTTTCGGTGTCTGTGTCTGTCGATGCGGACAATCCATGCGGGGCAAGTTTTTCACGTAATGCACGGAAGTTTTCAATAATCCCGTTATGCACCACGGTCACGGGGCCACATGCATGCGGATGGGCGTTGTGTTCGGTTGCCGCGCCATGGGTTGCCCACCGTGTGTGGCCGATACCAGCATGACCTGCCAACGGATTGTGTACCAAAAGGTCCGACAGATTGACAAGCTTGCCCACCGCGCGCCGACGGTCGAGCGCGCCTTTGTTCACAGTCGCAATGCCAGCGCTGTCATAACCGCGATATTCCAAACGACGCAGCGCTTCGACCAAAATCGGGGCAACTTGATTATGTCCCAGAACCCCAACGATCCCACACATTATGAATTCTCCAAATCGCGTTTTGCTTTACGTTTTTTCAACATTTCAAATAATTTGACCGCCATGCCTTTTTTGTTCGATTGTTCTGCACGTGAAATCGCCAAATCGGTGGCGGCGACGTCCTTGGTAATGACCGATCCGCTTGCAGTCATGGAATTATTGCCCAATGAAACGGGGGCCACCAACATTGTGTTTGATCCAACAAAGACATTGTCGCCGATTTCCGTGCGGTGTTTCATCACCCCGTCGTAGTTACAGGTAATTGTCCCCGCACCAATGTTGGAACCTTTGCCGATGTCTGCATCACCAATATAGCTTAGGTGATTGACCTTGGATCCTTCGCCGATCAGTGCGTTTTTCACCTCGACAAAGTTTCCGATTTTGACACCTTCGGACAGTTCCGCACCTGGGCGCAGTCGGGCATAGGGGCCAACGACAGCGTCACGCGATACATGGCACCCTTCCAAATGGGAAAAGGCGCGGATTGTTGCGCCGCTCTCAACAGTGACATCGGGGCCAAAAACCACATTTTGTTCAATCAAACAGTCACGACCAATCGCGGTGTCATATGAAAAATAAACGCTTTCAGGCGCATAGAGTGTCACGCCGTTCTCTAACATGTCTGCGCGCATTTTGGCTTGGAACGCGGTTTCCGCTTGGGCCAATTCGGCGCGCGAATTCACACCCAAAGTTTCGGCTTCGTCACATAGGACAACAGTGGCTGTCTTGCCTTGCGACACGGCAATCGCCACACAATCGGTCAGGTAATATTCCCCCGATGCATTGGAATTGTCGATTTGATCGATCCATGCGAATAAATCCTGCGCCTTCGCGGCCATGACGCCACTGTTGCACAGGGTGATGGCACGTTCTGCGTCGGTTGCGTCTTTGAATTCGACGATCCGCTCTAGCCGATCACCTTGGGTGACAAGGCGCCCATACCGACCAGGATCGGCGGCGTGGAATCCCAACACCACCAAATCGGCGTTCGCGCGTGCGGCTGTGATGGCTTCGATCGTTGTGTCGCTGATGAAAGGGGTGTCGCCGTATAGAACGATCATATCCCCGTCAAAATCTGCGAGCTGCGATTTTGCCTGCGCCACCGCATGGCCCGTGCCCAATTGTTCGGTCTGTTCAACCACAGTTGCATCAGGGGCAAAGGTGTTGGCGGCTTTGACCACACGATCAAATCCGTGACCTGCCACAATCACCATATGATCGGGGTCCGAGAACCGCGCGGATCTGATCGCATGCGCCAACAAAGGCACTTGGGCGAGGGGATGAAGCACTTTGGGCAGGTCGGATTGCATCCGAGTGCCTTTGCCTGCGGCCAGAATAACAACTGCTGTACTCATGTGGGTTCCTTTTGGTTGTGCCGACTTTTAGCGAGATATCCCACAGACGCAAGGGGCTATAGGGTCAACTTAGGTTGCGCTTTGTTTCAAGGCATGGCAGAAATTCGCCTAAACTTGGGGGATACATGCGCACAGTCGTTTTTGATCTAGATGGGACCTTGGCCGATACAAGCGGGGATTTGATTGCAGCGGCAAACGTCTGTTTCCAAAAAATTGGGATTGAGGGGTTGGATCCCGTCCGCGATACGGCAACGGCTGTGCGGGGGGGGCGTGCGATGCTGCGCCTTGGATTGTCGCGTGTTGGGCGCGAACATGACGAGGCGTTGATTGATGCCTATTACCCCGTTCTACTCTCCGCCTATGAAACGGCGATTGATACCCATACGCGGTTTTTCCCAAACGCCCTGCGCGCGGTGTCTGATCTGCGGTCACGGGGGGACAAGGCCGTCATCTGTACCAACAAGCCTGAACATTTGGCCCGCATCTTATTGACCAATATGGGGGTCATAGACCAGTTTGATTGTTTGATCGGGGCCGATACCTTGCCGACGCGCAAACCCGATCCCGCGCCATATATTGCCGCTGTGGAACAGGTGGGGGGCACGATTGCACGGTCGTGCATGATTGGTGATACCCTCACAGACCACAAAACAGCCCGCGCAGTCGGCGTTCCAAGCGTGTTGGTCGATTTTTCATTCGGCGACGAAGATGTCCATGCCCTCAATCCCGACGCCATTCTGAGCGATTTCTCGGAGTTGATCGGTGTGATTGATCAGCTTTTGCCATAAGCGCCGTTAAGCGGGCAACAGGATTTGGTTGGTCAATAGACTGAGCTCTGAATGCTCAAGCCGTTCAATGGCATTTTCAATCCGGTGCGCGCGCTGTACACCAAGGATCGGATCGGCCAATGCATGAAATTTTCGCCGCAATTCCTGTTCTGTGGGCGGTGCAGTGTGATCCCATTTGGGCTCAAACCAATCGCTTTCATGTCTGTGACCGGAGGTGAGAGTGATTGAAACACGCGCATAGCGCCGCAAGGGAAAGGCGTCATTTGCGATATTATGTTCGCTCATCATCACCAGACCCGCCAATCGCAAAATCTCTGGATCGTGCAAACCGGCGTCCAAGATATCATGCGGATCGACCGCACCGGTCGCGAGCGCGACGGCGACGGGAAAAGATGTGGAATATTGCGCCTCTTCCGTTGTTTGCGGGCGGTTCGTCGCCAAACGCACGGATTCATGAAAGGTTTCGATGTCGATCCGTGTGATTTGACTTGGCTTGATTTTATGCGTTTTACGCAGATGCAGCGCGGCCTCAATTGGGGCTTGGGCCCATCGACAGACGGGATAGGGTTTGTAATATTGTTCGGTCATATACCACCGCGTCCCAAAATCGGCCCAATACTCGGGCGCGTTTTCGACCGTGATTGCAGGCGCACCGGTAAAGCCCGCTTGGGCCAGACGCACCGCGGACACACCTGCCATCGCTCCCCAACCTGATCCGTCTTTTAACATGGTAGGATGGTCAATGCAGCGCATCATTTGACTGCGCGGACCGTGATATTCGGCGATGCCCAAGGCGTGGCGGGTTTCGTCATGTGTCAGCTTGGCAATCCGTGATCCGACCGCCGCGGCAGCAACGGCGCCCCAACTGCCAGAGGTATGATAATCACAACATGTGCCATGTTGTGCCATTGCGGCGCGGGCCCCAAATTCATACCCCAATAAAAGGGCCGTCATAAATTCGCGCCCTGAAATCTGTTCTGCATAGCCCAAGGCAAGAACCGCAGGAAACATCGGACATCCAATATGCCCCTTGGCAGGGTTGAACCCGTCATGCCCGTCGAGACTGTCAATGGTCATGCCTGCCGCCAAGGCCGTGCCAGACGCGCTTGCCGTGCGGTTGTCAAACAGCATAGGAATGGGGCCCGCAAATTCAGTTTGTGCATGCAAACGAATAATTTTGGAAAGCCGCGTTTGCGTTCCCGCCGCAGCGATTCCAATCAAATCCAACAGGCTTAGCTTGCACCGGGCGCGCACCTGATCTGGGGCATCAGACCAATCAAATCTATGTATGTCGTGAACAGGTGTCATGTTCGGTCCTATCTGAATTTCTTTCAAGCTGCGCGATTTTTCCCAATGTTGAGCGATCGTTTGCGACCTGTGGGCGCGGGGATCTGTCGGGTTCGGCTCTTGACCATTGGTGTATGATTGCGCAGAAATACCACATGACAAAACGGTTTTTTGGAAATTTCACACAGCAAGAACCCATCCCCGAGGATGCCATCGCCGCCGCCGTGCGCGTGATGCAGTCGGGGCGCTTGCATCGATACAACCTAGGTCCCGACGAAATAGGCGAGGTTTCCCTGTTAGAGCGTGAATTTGCCGACTATGTGGGTGCAAAATATTGTATTGCGGTGGCGTCGGGTGGCTATGCTTTGGCGACGGCCCTGCGTGCGCTGGGCGTGAAAGCGGGCGATCGCATTTTGACCAATGCGTTTACGCTTGCCCCTGTGCCAGGTGCGATTGCATCCATAGGTGCAATTCCGATTTTTGTTGATGTCGATGAGCAGCTGACCATCGATTTGCACGATCTTGAGGCCAAAGCAGATCAGGCAGATGTTTTGATGCTGAGCCATATGCGCGGGCATCTATGTAACATGGATGCGCTTTTGGACATTTGTGCCCGACACGGGATACAGGTGATCGAAGACTGTGCCCATACCATGGGGGCCACATGGCGCGGTCGTGCGTCAGGGACCGATGGGATCATCGGGTGTTATTCAACGCAGACCTATAAGCACATGAATTCTGGCGAAGGTGGTTTGTTGGTTACCGATGATCCCGAGATTGCAGCGAAGGCCACGATGTTATCTGGGTCCTATATGTTATACGAAAAGCATGGCGCAGGCCCTGATCCCGACGTTTTTGCGCAGATACGATATGAAACCCCGAATGTATCTGGCCGTATGGATCATTTGCGCGCGGCAATCTTGCGGCCGCAACTGTGCAATATTGACCAAAGTATCGCCGCTTGGAACGCGCGGTATCAGCGCGTTGAGGGCGGTTTGCGCAGCATTGAGGGGCTGCGTGTGATTGAACGGCCGAGCGACGAATTTTATGTGGGCTCGTCCATTCAGTTTCTGTTGTTGGATTGGGACGCATCCTACATTGAGAGCGTCGTGTCCAAAGCCGCGGCGCGCGGTGTGGAATTAAAGTGGTTCGGCGCGCCTGAGCCCCGTGGGTTTACATCGCGCTACGACAGTTGGAAATATGCCCCAAAGCAGTCCTTGCCTAAGAGTGATCGTATTTTGCACGGCATTTTGGATATGCGTTTGCCGTTGACCTTTAGCCTTGAAGATTGTGATGTGATTTGTGAGATCATTGCGGATGTTGTGCGCGACGTCGCAGCGATACGGGGATAGATTTGGGTTCGGATTGCGGTGCAATCCGACCAAGGCGGGGGCTGCCGCCCCCGCACCCCCGCGAGTATTTTTACAAAAATGAAAGATCACGGGTTTGGATTATTGTGTCGTGACGAGTGGTTCTCGCGCACCGGCGCGGATCACGTTTGGATCATATGCGTTGCGCGCGAAAACTGTGTGCACCATCGGTGCGAAAAAGTCTAATGGAAGCGTGTCATAGTTTGGATCAAAGCTGCTTTGATCCCAGCGTTCACAAAATTGAGCGCAGTCGTCAAAATACGGATTCCCCGCATGGCGATCGCGTTTGTGTTGATCGCCTCCCACGTGGTGACCGTAATAAATCATTTGAAAATCACCATGGGTTTGCACCACCCAAGCGCATTGTTCGCGCACGAAGGGACGCAAAATAGTGGCAGCATATTCATCGTGATTGTAAGGCGCATAAATATCGCCGATGTCATGCAGCAATGCACAGACGACCCAATCGATATCGGCCCCATCGCGATAGGCGCGCGTCGCGGATTGAAGGGAATGCCCGAGCCGCGTGATCTGGTATCCTGACAGGGATTCATCGAGATCAACCAAAGCCTTGAGCAATCTATCGGCTGTGCCTTTGGTATATTCGATTTCGTGTTCGGTCAGGAATTCATAGTCCTCTTTGTCGCCATCTTTCATTTGGGTGAACTTGACGTGATCCATTTTTCTTATTCCCAGTTGTTACGTCAGCTGCGATCAATTTTTTGGCTTAGATGAATTAGGCTTTCGGAGCTTTTGACGCCTTTTATTTCGCCTATCTTGTCCAAGGTTTGATCGAGCTCTTCGGTATCGTTCGCATAGATATCGATCATCAAATCAAAACGCCCCGATGTTGTCGACACTTTTTCAACGGTGTCGATGGATTTTAATCGCTGCAAGATAGCGGCGCCCGATCTGGGTTCGATTGTCAGAAGGGCAGTTGCACGCAACGGTGGGCGAAGCTTTTGGCCTGCGCGAATGGTAAAGCCCGAAATTGCGCCTTGGGCGATCAGTCGGTCAAGGCGCGCTTGGGCGGTCATGCGGGCAACGCCCAAAAGGCGCGCAACATCTGAAATCGGGATGCGGGCGTTTTCGGTAAGAAGCCGAATGAGTTTTTGGTCAAGTGTGTCGAGTTGCATAGTCGTTCAGTCAATGTGATCATTAGGTTTGCTATATTGATATAGTTGTTATGTGCAAATAGCAAACAAAACGTCTAGCATATGTAGAAGACAACCTTGTGCGTCATGAACGAAAGAGACCTGAGATGCGGCATGAACAGATACCCCACCCGATTGAACATCATATTCAAGACGCGTTTGCCGCAGAGGGAACGGTATATGCATTTTCGCCTGCGCGGCTTCGGGCGCGAGTGTCGTTGTTTCAGGGGGGGGTCCCGGGCTTGGTGACATATGCGGTCAAGGCCAACGATCATCCCCTTGTTTTGCAGACCTTGGTTGATGCGGGGATGCAGGCCTTTGATGTGGCGTCGGTTGCCGAAATGCAGCGCGTGCGTGAGATCAATCCCACTGCGGTCTTGCACTACCATAACCCTGTGCGCTCGCGCCAAGAAATTGAATGCGCCAAGAGGTTTGGCGTTCGGTCATGGTCGATTGATGACAAAACCGAATTGGACAAGCTGGGTGATTTGCCTAAGGGCAGCGAAATTGCCGTGCGGTTCAAACTGCCGATGCAGGGGGCTGCGTATGACTTTGGTGAAAAATTCGGAACGACCCCCGAAGTTGCGGCAGAGCTTTTGAAAATTGTGGCGGCGCGTGGCTATGTTCCCTGTCTGACGTTTCATCCGGGAACACAATGCACCGATCACACAGCGTGGGCGCGCCACATCAAAGCGGCGGTACAGATTTGTGAAGCTGCAGGTGTTCGCATTGCCCGATTGAATGTTGGTGGCGGATTTGCCGCCGATCGTGGCGTTGTGTACCCCGATTTATCCCCTGTTTTTGCGGAAATAGCGCAGGCCAAAGATCGATATTTTGGCACCGAGGCGCCTGAATTGGTCTGTGAACCAGGTCGCTCAATGGTGTCTGACAGTTTTTCTGTCATGCTGTCGGTCAAGGCGGTGCGCCCGAACGGTGCGGTGATCCTGAATGACGGGATTTATGGGGCGCTTGCAGAATGGCGCGACATGGCAGCAATCGGCACGCGTTTGATCCGTGTGTATGATCGTCACGGTGTGCAGCGCAAGGATGAGTTACGACCCCGTGTGGTCTTTGGCCCAACCTGCGATAGCCTTGATCGCGTCACGCAGCCAATGGCATTGCCGAAATCGATTGCAGAAGGGGACGTGATCGTGGTTGACGGCATGGGCGCTTACAGCATGTCACTTGCGTGTGAATTCAACGGCTATGGTGCTATTCATGTGATTAAATTAGAAGAATTCTAAGTCAAGCACTGGACATTAACGCCGAAGGCATTACTTATGACGCCAGGGAATTTAGGATTGTGCGTCATGGAAAAATTCGGAAAGAGCCAACCCATCACTCGGGTAGAAGATCAACGATTTTTAACAGGCCAAGGTCGGTACGTTGATGATATTGTGCCCGATGATGCGCTTGTCGCCTATGTCTTTCGCTCGCCCGTCGCGCATGCGACAATCGACCAATTGGACGTCAGTGATGCGATTGACATGGACGGTGTTGCATTGATCCTCACCGCGCAAGATCTAAAGGACGCAGGCGTGTCTATGGATCTTGTGGGTGCGACGGTCAAGAACCGCGATGGCACCAAAGGCGCATCACCTGCGCGTCCGCTTTTGGCGGATGGCAAGGTGCGCCACGTGGGGGAACCGATTGCCGTTATCGTTGCCGATACGCTTGAACAGGCGAAAGATGCGGCCGAGGCAATCGTGTTTGATTTCACCGAAATCACACCCCACCTTGACCTTGCCATTGGTGGCGAAGAGATCCACGAGGGCGTCGCTGGCAACCTTGCGTTCGATTGGGCCATGGGGGACGAGGCGGCGGTGAATGCCATCTTTGATCGTGCGGCCAAAACCGTAAGCCTTGAGGTGGGCGATAATCGTGTCATCGTCAATTCGCTTGAACCGCGCGGTTGCTATGCCGAATGGGATGGCGATCGGTTGCATTTATCTGTCAATGGCCAAGGTGTGTGGAACCAAAAGAACCGATTGCAGCAAATTCTTCAGCTGCCTGCCGAAAAAATTCGTGTGACCAATCCTGATGTCGGCGGTGGCTTTGGCATGAAGGCGATGACCTATCCCGAATATTACGTGGTGCCCGTTGCCGCCATGACATTGGGCCGACCCGTTCGGTGGATGGCAGATCGCACAGAATCAATGCTCTCTGACAATGCAGGGCGCGATTTGGTATCGGTTGCAGAGTTTGCCTTTGACGAGCATAACAAAATCCAAGCCTATCGCGTACATACGATTTGTAATCTAGGGGCGTATAATTCCCAATTTGGCCAACCCATTCAAACAGATTTGTTTGCCAAGGTTTTGATGGGAACCTATGATGTGCAACACGCGTTTTTGGGCGTAAAGGGAATTTATACCAATACCACACAGGTGGATGCCTATCGCGGGGCGGGCCGCCCCGAAGCGATTTATGTGTTGGAGCGCCTGATGGATCGTGCGGCGCGTGAATTGGGTGTGGATCCGTTTGAATTGCGGCGGATAAACTTTATCCCGAATGCGGCATTTCCCTATAAATCTGCCACGGGCGAACTTTATGACGTTGGGGATTTCCACCGCGTTTTGGATCACGCGATGCAGACCGCCGATATGGCAAACTATGCAACCCGCAAAGCCGACAGTGCCACGCGTGGCAAATTGCGTGGCGTTGGAATTTGCTATTACATCGAAAGCATTCTGGGCGACCCTTCTGAAACCGCGCGTGTTGAGTTTAACGATGATGGCAGCGTTTCAATTTTCGTGGGAACCCAATCAAACGGGCAGGGGCATGAAACGGTCTATGCCAAGTTTTTGTCCGATCAAACGGGCATTCCCATGGACTGCATCCGCGTGATCCAAGGCGACAGTGACCGCATCGCCAAGGGCGGCGGCACGGGGGGATCACGGTCTGTGACGACGCAAAACACCGCAACACTAGCCACGGTGTCAAAGATGATTGATGCATTTGTGCCCTATCTCGCCGATAAAATGGGCGTTGACCCGCAAGAGGTGTCTTTTGATGATGAACGGTTCCGCGCAAGCGCATCCAATCTAAGCCCGACACTGATCGAAGCCGCCGAAATGGCGCGTGCGGATGGGCGCGAGGATTTATTGGTTCATGAACAAACAACAACGCTGCCTGGCCGTTCCTATCCAAATGGCGCACATATCGCCGAGGCAGAGATTGATCCGGAAACGGGTGTGACCCAAGTTGTGAAATATTCGGTCGTTGATGATTTTGGAAACCTTATCAATCCTTTATTGGCTGCAGGTCAGGTGCATGGCGGTATCGCGCAAGGGTTGGGGCAAGCGATTACAGAACATGTCGTCTACGACGAAGACGGGCAATTGTTGACCGCGACATTCATGGACTATGCAATGCCGCGCGCCAAAGATATGCCGATGATCAACCTAGAGTTTGAGCCCGTTCCATCCACCGCGAACCTGATGGGCATGAAAGGGTGCGGCGAAGCCGGAACCGTGGGCGCAATGGCGGCTGTGGCGAATGCGCTCCAAGATGCGCTATGGGATCAGGGCGTACGCCAAGCCGATATGCCATTCACGCCACATCGCGTTTGGAATATGCTCAATGGCGCAAAAGACGCTTAGGCAAAATCTTCGCGCACTTGGCTGGCGTCTGTGGCGATCCATCGCAACACATGTGCCACGATTTCGCGATGATGCGCGTGCGCAAGATACCTCGCGCACGCATGTTATATTGCTTGATGGTACCATGTCCTCGCTGCGCGAAGGCCAAGAAACCTCTATTGGTTTGATTTTTCGCCTGCTTGGTCCATCGACTGCAAAACGCACCACCTATTATGCGCCCGGATTGCAATGGGGGGATTGGCGTTCAAATTTGCGCGTCGTGACGGGGCAAGGCTTGGGCCACCAAATTCGACAGGCCTACGGAACGCTCGCCTCGCGGTATGAAGCGGGCGACAAGATTTACATTTTTGGCTATTCGCGTGGAGCATTTGCAGCGCGGTCTTTGGTTGGTATGATCCATGAAATTGGCCTGCTTCATCCGCATGCGGCAACACCGCGCAATATCCAAATGGTCTGGCGCTTGTATCAAGACAAACGCACAAGCGAAGTTGTGACGAACGCGCTTTGCCAAACAAATGTCCCAATCCAATTTTTGGGTGTCTTCGATACCGTCAGCGCGCTTGGCCTGCGCATTCCGATTTTGTGGAAGTTTTTGCCAAACAAATACAGCTTTCATTCCCACCACGTTTGCCCGAATACGCGTGCAGCCTTTCACGCTTTGGCGTTGGATGAAACACGCCTTGCATATTTTCCAGAATGTTGGGATTTGGATAAAATTCCCGAGGGTGCCCATGTGGAACAAGTCTGGTTTCGCGGAACCCATGGTGATATCGGCGGTCATCTGGGCGACGCACAAGAGGTTCGGGGACTGTCAAATATTCCTTTGTCGTGGATGTTGGCCAATGCGTCGGAACACGGGCTTGACCTGCCCAAGGATTGGCGGGAACACTTCCCCTGTGATGCGTCTGCGCCCAGTTTGGGCACATGGCGCGGGTTGGGAAAATTTCTAATATTTCGCGCAAAGCGGCGCGTTGCTTTGTCAGAACACGAATGGGTTCACCCCAGTGTTTTGCAGGCGGACTAGAGGGTAGAGATGGACGAAACATATTCAGATGCCGAACTGCGCAAAGTTCTAGGCGCTGTCAAAACCGTAGCAATCGTCGGGATCAGCACGAATCCAGCGCGGCCGAGTTATTTTGTCGGACGTTATCTTGGATTGAAAGGATACACCGTGATCCCCATCAATCCTGGTCATGCAGGGAAAACGTTGTTTGGCAAGACAATCATTGATGATTTGGAAAATGTCTCGCAATCTGTGGATATGATCGATATTTTCCGAAAGTCCGAAGCCGTGCCTGAAATCGTCGATCAAGCGCTGGAAAAGTTTCAAAACTTAAAATGCATCTGGATGCAGATCGGTGTCCAACACGAGGCCGCCGCCGCGAAAGCCCGCGCGCGTGGCGTCACGGTCATCATGAACAGATGTCCGAAAATCGAATACCAAAGATTATTCGGTGAATTGCGCATGGGCGGATTCAACACGGGAATTATTTCTTCCAAACTTTGAACCTCTTGGGGCTTTGCCCCAAACCCCAGGATATTTGCCGACAAAAAATGAATATCATGTTGGTCTCATTTTCTGTCTAAAAAATATCCTCGCCGAAGGCATCAGGGATTTAAAAGTTTTCAGCATGTTTTATCATGGCCTAAAGATTGAAAAATCTTGCCTTTAGGAAAAGTGCGCGATCAATCAGTGGGTTGAGGGGGGGCTGGCCTATTTCAACATGCTCAGGGTATGCGATGATGTGTTGAAGCGTTTTGCGCGTGGCGTAGCCTGACAAAAGGGCAAGCCGAGAGTGTGGTGTCAGTTTGGACGATGTCAGAAGCGAATACGCCCACTTGGCCAATGCGCGCACAGCGTCGGGCCGACCGTCGTAGAGGGGCTTTTTCTTATGCTCGAGCAACATTGGCACGGCGCATAAAAAGTTGGCAGTACCAATCGCGGTTGCCACGTCTGTGATCGCCTTGGCGCTATCGTTGGCGGCCACCTGATACAATGGGACAGAGGTGGCGCGCAGGTAGCTTTGCAGCGCCTCGTTGCTGTCGAACGGATCGGTGTAGATATCCCAACGCCGCGCTTCGACAGATGTTTGTAACTCTTTTGCCTGGTCAGGTGTTATGGCAAGCGCCAACGGTGTGATCACATAGTGACGCCGCACAAGGCCGCCTTTTGCGATTTCATCCAAAGCATCGTACCACCATTGCAGGCGCATTTCTGCGATCATGGGTTCTTTGGACGCCCACGCAGCTTTGGACATTTCGATGTTGAAGGCAAACAGGGTAAATAGACGCGTGCGCAGGGGAAGTGGCGCGGCCATTGCCGCGCGGAATCGTATGGGATCACGGGATTGAACCAGTTTGGCGCATTCGATCACATCATCGGTGAACTGTGTCACGCCTTGTCCTCTGTGTCGCGATTGACTTTCCAATTGATGGCGTCAAGCAATGCCTCAAAGCTTGCATCGACTATGTTTGGGGACACGCCCACCGTCGCCCAACGCCTGCCTTTTGCGTCTTGGCTGTCGATGACGACGCGGGTGACCGCTTCGGTGCCGCCTTGGGTGATGCGGACTTTGAAATCGACAAGACGCATATCATCGATGATATCTTGGTAGGGGCCAAGGTCCTTGGCCAAAGCTTTGGCCAATGCGTTCACAGGGCCGCGATCGCCGCCTGTTTCATCCATGCTTTCGCTGACGGATAGCTTTTTCTCGCCGTTGATTTTTACGACGACCACGGCCTCAGAGAGGCTGACCATTTTATTATATTTGTTTTTGCGCCGTTCGACCGTGACGCGGTACCGCTTTACTTCAAAGAAATTGGGCAAAATCCCAAGTTCGCGCCGCGCGAGCAGTTCAAAACTGGCTTGCGCCGTGTCATAGGAATATCCTTCGGCTTCGCGGGCTTTGATCACATCAAGGATGCGACCCAAGGCTGGATCGCCCTTCTCAACAGTGATCCCTGCATCTGCCAAACGGCGGATCAGGTTGGATTGACCTGCTTGGTTCGACATCGGGATGATGCGCGCGTTCCCGACAGTTTTGGGATCAATATGTTCATATGTGCTTGGGTCTTTTAGGATCGCCGAGGCATGAAGCCCTGCTTTATGTGCAAAAGCCGAGCTGCCGACATAGGGCGCTTGGCGTGCGGGGACGCGGTTTAGGATGTCATCGAGCAAACGAGAGGTTCGTGTCAGATTGAGCAATCCGTCCTGTGATACGCCAATGTCTAATGTGCTGGCATACGGTTCCTTGAGCATCAAGGTCGGGATCAAGGACGTCAGGTTTGCGTTGCCACAACGTTCGCCCAATCCGTTCAGGGTGCCTTGGATTTGGCGCGCACCTGCGTCAACGGCGGCAAGCGAATTGGCAACGGCGTTTTCGGTGTCATTGTGGCAATGAATACCCAGATGATCGCCCGGAATGCCGGCGGCAATCACATCTGCCACGATTTTTCCGACCTCGGCGGGCAATACGCCGCCGTTGGTGTCACACAAGACGATCCAGCGCGCCCCTGCGTCATACGCGGCGCGAAGACAGCGCATCGCATATTCAGGATTGGCCTTGTATCCATCAAAGAAATGTTCAGCATCAAACAATGCCTCGCGCCCCTTGGCGTGGATATGGGCGATGGAACCGCTGATCGCTTCTATGTTTTCGTCCAACGTGATGCCAAGTGCGGTCGTCACATGGAAATCGTGTGATTTTCCGACGATGCAAACCGCAGGGGTGCCCGCGTTCATCACCGCTGCCAAAACGTCGTCATTCTCGGCCGAGCGACCCGCGCGTTTGGTCATGCCAAACGCGGTAAACGTCGCGTTGGTTTCTGGGCGGCTGTCAAAAAACGCGCTGTCGGTTGGGTTTGCACCGGGCCAACCGCCTTCGATATAATCGACACCCAGATCATCGAGTGCTGTTGCAATCGCTTGTTTTTCTTCGATCGAAAACTGAACGCCTTGGGTTTGCTGCCCATCGCGCAATGTGGTGTCATACAGGTACAAGCGATCTTTGGTCACGTGGATATGCTTTCGTGTTGCGGGCGTGGATTACAGCAGGCCGTCCAGTTTCGCCATATCAAAGCCTGTGGATGGGATCAACTCAACCCCTGTTTTCGACATGCGCACTTCGAGCCCTGCGTCCTGAAACCTTGATTTCAGGTGATCGACTTGGGAAAAGTCTTTGGTGTCCATCGCGGTTTGGCGCGCGTGTGATAACATTGCCTCATAGGCGGACAGATCGCCTGCGACTGCCCATGCGCCCATGTCGTCCTGTAATAGCCCCAAAAGCCCTGCCGCCGCCTTGAGGGTCGCGGCATCGCCTGCATTGGCCAAGCGGTGCAAGATGGTGATCACCCCAGCGGTATTCAGATCCTCAGCAACGGTATCGATCACCTCGGTTGGTATATCCCCCGCTGCGACGCCATCTGTCAGTGCGCGCCATTTGCGCAGGGTTTTCTCGGCCTCTTTTGCCTTTGCATCGGTCCAGTCCATGGGTTTGCCGTAATGGGTCGACAAGAACACAAAGCGAATGACTTCGCCCGCATACCCCTGATCCAACAGATCCCGCACGGTAAAGAAATTGCCCAAGGATTTGGACATTTTCTTGCCCTCAACTTGCAACATTTCATTGTGCAGCCAGACATTTGCAAAGCCACCCTCGGGATTGGCACAGCAGCTTTGTGCAATTTCGTTTTCATGATGCGGGAACATCAAATCATTGCCACCGCCGTGAATATCAAAAGTTGCGCCTAGCAATTCATAAGACATCGCCGAACATTCAATATGCCAACCGGGACGACCGCGGCCCCAGGGGCTGTCCCATCCGGGCAGGGTGGCATCAGACGGTTTCCATAGCACGAAATCCATCGGGTCGCGCTTGTAAGGGGCTACATCGACCCGCGCACCCGCGATCATGTCGTCGACGGATCGACCAGACAGACGCCCATAATCAGCATAGCTTGATACCGAAAACAGCACATGGCCTTCGGCGGCGTAGGCGTGGCCTTTTGCAATCAGGTTTTCGATCATCTCGATCATCTGTGCGATGTAGTCGGTCGCGCGGGGCATGTGGTTTGGATCCAAATTCCCCAAGGCGCCCATATCGTCCAGATACCACTGCGTTGTTTCGGCGGTGATTTCTGCGATGGTGCGTCCGCTTTCGGCCGCGCGCGCGTTGATTTTGTCATCAACATCGGTGAAATTCCGAACATATGTCACGTGTTCGGCGCCATAAACCTGACGCAACAAACGATAGAGAACATCGAACATGATCACGTTGCGCGCATTGCCGATATGTGCGCGATCATAGACCGTAGGCCCACACAAATACATGCGCACGTTTTGCGGGTCGATGGGTGTGAACACCTCACCCCGACGTGTCATGGAGTTATGAAGCTTGATCTGTGTCATCAGGGGTCTTCCTTTGTCGTCATGTGTTGTTGGGCTTAGCAATATAAAACGCAAAAGGAAATGCTGAATTCAAGCCACATTGCACAAAACCAATCTCGCAGCGGGCCAATCGATTTGTTGGGTGAAACATGGTCTTTACATTTTGCAAGCGATCAGGTCACTTGGTCAAAAAGGATGCAAACGTGACGCCGTCAAAACGAATTTCCGCAATCACTGGCCAAGGATCTGATGGGTGGGAAGTGTTTTACCGATCCCGCGCCATGATCGCGAAAGGGATTGATGTTGTTGAGCTGACAATCGGGGAACATGACATTCGCACGGATCCACAGATCCTTGATGCCATGCATGCGGCGGCACTGGCGGGTGCGACGGGATATTCGTTGGTTCGCGGTCATCCAAAATTGCGTGAAACCATTGCGGCACGGATACAATCGCAGTCAGGCGTGGCAACCGGGCCGGAACATGTGTTGATCACACCAGGGGGGCAGGCGGCGTTGTTCGCCGCGCATATGGCAGCCTGTGATCCCGAGGATATCGCGGTCCATATTGATCCCTATTATGCGACATACCCCACAACGATACGCGCAGCTGGGGCGCATCCCTTTGCCATCCAAACCCAAGCACAAAACGAATTTTGCCCCACCTATAATGACCTGAACCAAGCACCACAGGGTGCGCGGTCCTTGTTGGTGAATTCCCCAAATAATCCAACGGGCACCGTCTATGGACCCGACACGATCGATGATATTTGTCGATTTGTGTGTGACCGTGACATGTGGCTGATTTCAGACGAGGTTTATGACACACAGGTCTGGCAGGGGTCGCATATCACCCCGCGAAATTCCCCACACATGGCCGAACGCACGATGGTTGTGGGCAGCCTGTCAAAAAGCCATGCCATGACCGGCAGCCGGTTGGGGTGGGTTGTTGCCCCCGTCGATGTCATCGAAAAAATCAACGACTTGGTAACAACAACCACCTTTGGCGTCGCTGAATTTATTCAGCTCGCGGGTTTGTTCGCGCTTGGCCTTGGACCAGAATTCGAAAATCAGATCGCCGCACCGTTTCGGCGGCGTCGCGAAATTGCGTTGAAAATTTTGCAAGATTTTCCTGATATCACCACCGTACCGCCAAGTGGGGCGATGTATTTGATGGTGGATCTGCGCAAGACGGGCTTAAGCGGGGAAGCGTTCGCCAATCGCCTGTTGGAGGACCATCACATCGCGGTCATGCCCGGCGAAAGCTTTGGTCACGCGGCGGCAGGTCACATACGTGTTGCCCTGACCATTGATGACGCGCGATTTGCCGAAGCGTTTCGCACCTTGTGCGCCTATGCCCAAGGGATCGTCGATGGCTGATCCCATTTCATCGATCCGCAACCTTGGCCCCGCCGTCGAAGCGGCATTTGCCAAGGTCGGGATCACCACAGCGCAAGAAATTCGCGATATGGGGGCAGACGAAGCGTATCGCAGATTGATTGCAGGTGGCAAAACGCGGCCACATTTCATCGGCTATTATTGCATGGTAATGGGTCTTCAAGGGCGGCCATGGAACGATTGCCAAGGACAAGAGAAAATTGACCTTCGCAAGCGTTTTGATGCGATCAAGGCAAGTGTCACACCTGCCTCAATCGATAGCGAACTTGAACGCATCTTGGATCGTATTGGGGTGCGCGCAAAATAGCGATTAGCGCGCCACGCCCTCGCGCGATTTAAATGCCAGCCAAATCAAGGCCCCGCCCGCCAAGACCAAGAATGGGATCATGGCAAGGTTCACGGCTGTCCACCCTTGGATCGGCGATCCGCCCGAACAATTCATCAATCCGCCCGATGACAGCGACGCAAATGTCACGCCACCGAAAACGATCAAGTCGTTCATGCCCTGCACGACACCTTTTTCCGATGGATCATGTGCGCTTGCCAACATTGATGTCGCACCAATAAAGCCAAAGTTCCAACCAATCCCCAACAAGATGAGCGCGATATAGAAGTTCTCAAGCGCAACGCCTTGCAAGGCGACAACACCCGCGCCTGCCAAAATGACAAGCCCTGCCGCGACGATATTTTTCACACCAAACCGTGCAATCAAATGGCCGGTAAAGAAGGATGGAATATACATCGCCAAGACATGCGCAGAAACAATATCCGCGGCGTTGTTCTTTTCAAAACCACATCCCACAACCGCCAAGGGTGTGGATGTCATCACAAGGTTCATCAATGCATAAGACACCATGCCACAAATCACCGCGACCGCAATCGCGGGGGTCTTCAAAATCTCCCAACGGCTGCGGTGTGCCTGTGTTCCGGCCGCCCGTGGGGTAGGGGTTGGAATGTTGATCATAAAGAACAAAAGCGAGCCAATGACATTGATCGCAATCACCGCCAAATACGTGCCCATAAATGGCACAACCATTGATTCTGCGGTCACTTTCACCAATTGCGGCCCAATGATCGCCGAGGCCAAGCCTCCCGCCATCACATATGAAATCGCCTTTGGTCTGAATTCATCGGATGCAGTATCAGCAGCCGCAAACCGAAAGAACCCTTGGGCCGACATATAAACACCCGTCAACAGCGACCCCAATAAAAACAGTGCAAAGGAATGTTGATACAGTCCGATGGCCCCAATCGTCCCGCCAAGCGCACCACCTGCCGCGCCAATAAAGAAACCGGCTCTGCGTCCGTATTTCTGCATGATCATCGACATGGGCGTGGCCGACAACATTGACCCCAAAACGATCAGCGAAATGGGGAGTGTCGCAAAGCACGCATTGGTGGCAAGCGTTTGGCCGGCAAGTCCGCCAATTGTGAAAATCATTGGCATTTGCGCGCCCAAAAACGCTTGGGCCAAAACCAATATGGTTACATTGCGCTTTGCAATGGCATTTGATGTATCTGTCATGGTGTCACAATTCTAAATAGATCGGGTGTAAAACGATGTACCCTTGATTGCGTATGGCATATCATCAATTTTGAAACGGATACAATCCCATGGGGGCGCGATGAAAGAACGCATCATTCAGACCCAAGCCTGCGTTGACGAAGGCGCGGCGTGGCTTGCACAAAACTGTCATCGATTTGACCATGTGATGGCTGCGACGGGCCAGTTGCCGTTGCGACGGCGCACCGACGGGTTTGCCCAACTTTTGTCTGCGATTGTGTCTCAGCAGCTTTCGGTCGCGTCCGCCGCCAGCATTTGGAAGCGCGTTCAGGATGCAGATATGGATAAGCCCGCCAACATTGCCGCTGCAAGCGACGAAGACTTGCGCGCCTGCGGGCTGAGCCGCCAAAAAATCCGCTATGTCCGCGCTTTGGTTGATGCCGATATCGACTATGTCGCGCTGCGCGAGCTACCCTCATCCGAGGTAATCAAAACCTTGACCACCGTTTCAGGTATCGGAGTTTGGACGGCCGAGATTTATGCGATGTTCAGCTTGGGGCGGGCCGATGTGTTCGCGCCCGGTGATCTGGCCTTGCAAGAGGCAGCGCGGCTTTTATTCGATCTGCCAACGCGGCCCACAGAAAAAGAACTGCGTCAGATGGCGCAGGCCTGGACCCCATGGAGAGCGGTTGCAGCCCGCGCGCTGTGGGCGTATTACAAAGTTGCAAAAGAACGAGAGGGCATCGCACAATGACACGTGTATTAAACGCATTACGCAAAGAACCCGTATCCGGCGATACGCGGTCCATCGTGGTTTTCCTTCATGGCTATGGTGCGAATGGTGCCGATCTATTGGGGTTGGCGGATCCGTTGGGGGAACATCTTCCCGACACGCTCTTTATTGCACCAGATGCGCCCGAACATTGCGCGGGCAGCCCGATGGGATATCAATGGTTTCCAATCCCTTGGATTGACGGATCATCCGAAGAAGAAAGCCGCCGTGGCATGCTCTCCGCCGTTGATGACCTAAACGCATTTTTGGATGCGGTCATGGTGGACGAAGATGTCCTGCCCGAACAGGTCGTTCTTTTCGGATTTTCCCAAGGCACCATGATGTCGCTGCATGTTGCGCCGCGTCGTGACGATCCCGTCGCGGGGGTTGTGGCGTTTTCTGGTCGTCTGCTTGAACCTGACCTGTTAGAAGACGAGGTCACCAGCCGTATGCCGATCCTTTTGGTGCATGGCGATCAAGATGATGTTGTACCCGTCCAAGCCTTGCCAGAAGCGGCAGAGGCCTTGCAAAGCGCGGGCTTTAAAGAAGTGTTCGCCCATATCCAAAAAGGCACCGCACATGGCATCGCGCCCGATGGGCTTTCGGTTGCACTGGCCTTTATGCGCGATAAACTTAGCCTCTGATCCCAGTGTCATTTGGCTGTTACGAAGTCATGGTTCGTTTGCATTGCGCGACCCACATAATGGGGTTGCGTGATAAATAATACGAGATATAGTATTGCTATATTCTTTGAACGAAACCATGTTGAACCGATGAGGACAGCAATGGACAGTGACTTTAGAACTGAATTTGTACGCGCGCCAAGCGGGACCAAACATCACCCTGCCTTGGTCTTGAACGCGGACTATCGACCTTTATCCTACTACCCCTTGTCGCTTTGGTCTTGGCAAGACGCGATTAAGGCCGCCTATATGGACAGGGTCGATATCGTGGCGGAATATGATGACTATGTCAGCAGCCCGACGACACGAATAAAAATACCCTCGGTTGTGGTGTTGAAAGATTATATAAAACCTCAAAAGCGCGTGGCCTTCACGCGCTTTAATTTATTCTTGAGGGATGAATTTTGTTGCCAATATTGCGGCGCAAAAGGGGATTTGACATTTGACCACGTTGTGCCGCGCGCTGCGGGCGGCGTGACCAGCTGGGAAAATGTCGTAGCGGCATGTAGCCCATGCAACCTCAAAAAGGGGTCGAAATTGCTGCACCGTTCGGGTTTGAATCTGCGCAAACCACCGCGCCATCCCACAGTGATGGAATTGCAAAATGCAGGCCGCAAATTTCCACCTAATCATCTGCACGACAGTTGGGTTGACTTTCTCTATTGGGACAGCGAACTTGAGAGTTGATACTACGCTTAGAAAATAGTTTTACACAGATGAATAGAAACCAATTGATGAACGACCTTTTGGGTCTTGGGTTATTTGTCGCAATATTTGTTTTGCTCGGCTCAGTAAGCGGTGCTGACAAAGGTCTGGGGCTATGGCCGCGGATTGCTATTTTACCTGCGCTCGTGTTTGGGTTCGATGCACTTGTTAAATTTCAAACCCTATCAATAAACAAACCACGCTTTTCACTGGCACGTGTATTGATGGGGGGACTTGGGGCATCGTGATGGCGACAATCACGGCGATTCACAACGCGGATTTTTCCAATCGTTGGGACGTAGTCACTGCATATTTGATTCAATTTGCAATATTTGCCGCAATTTGGTGGGCGGTCATTCCAATACGTGTTCCGACCGATAGCCAGTCGCAAAAGCAAACCAAATTTGGCTCAACAGACGAATTGTTGAAGTATCTGAGTGGCGTCCGTATTGCTCGGGCTGACTTAATTCATTTGGCAGCGTTTATCGTCATCTCCCTTGTATCATTAACTTGGGGCTCGATTCCTATTGGAATTGCTTTCTTGCTGATGACACCCGTTTCGATTGCGCGCACGATACAAATCTATGAAACGCCCGATTGGTATGCGCCGCTCCGTATCGGTGTGCATGCTGTTTCAATTGGTGCTTTCCCGTACTTGATTATGTCTGGTTTCTAGCACGCTAAAATGCGCCCGAACCTGCGGAAGGGGGGCAGGTTAGGGGCGGCTCTTATTCTTATAGGGGGATCTATGAGAATTCAGCTGTGCTTTCATCTTTGTCCAAAATACTCTCGCCGAAGGCTTGGGGCCAAAATGGCCCCAATCTATTCTTTCCAAAAGGGTTTTTGTGCTTCGCGCCACGCTTTGCTGCGCGTGATCCCGATATCGCGTAGCTGGTCATCAGTGAGGCCGCTCAGCGCGCGACGGCTTTTGCGGCGTTTGCTCATAATCGTCACACATAGCGCAACGCGAACCGAGATCGTTGCCAATGCAGGCAAAGATGGCGTGTTCGCCAAGGTCTGAAGTGCGGTCAGGGTGCGTGCGTGTGATTGTGGCATGTTGTTCCTCAATTGTATTGATACAAAATAACATTGTTTCCAGTAATTGTATTATTTGATATTCCTACGGTTAATACAAAGAAAGAATTGTGATGAATACAATTTCCCACATCGGCGACGCCAAGCCGCGCAAAACAAAATACGACAAGCTGATTTCGCTGCTCAAACGGCAAATCGAAACGGGTGACTTGAAACCCGGTGACCGCTTGCCGCCGGTGCGCACCTTGGCCTTTGAATTGGGCGCGGCACCTGGAACTGTGGCGCGGGCCTATAAAGAGCTTATCAAAAATGGCTATCTTGAGGCGGGCGTCGGGCAGGGTACCTTTGTGCGCCGCTTTAAACCGTCTATTTTGTCGGCCACAACTGGTACAATGTATTTGCGTTCCCCGCGGTTGCCCGACATCGGGCAGGTCGATATTTTGCGATTGGGATTTGTCGAATTTGCAAATGCTGCAGGATTTGATGAATTGATGTCCTATCCAACACGTGCCGATAACTACGATCTGCAGGCGGAATATCTGCGCTATTTTGCAGATGTCCCTTTGGGATATGTGGAACCAGATGATGTTGTGATCACGCATGGGGGGCAACATGGTGGGGTTGTCGCGCTCCAAACCATCCAAAAGCTGCGCAAGGGGGGGATCATCGTCGAAGAGCTCTCTTACCAAGGGTTCAAATCTGCTGCGGATCTGGTTGGTATTCCTGTACACGCCGTTGCGATGGATGACCAAGGGCCCATTCCAGAGGTCATCCGCGAGATTGTTGCCAATCACCCGATTGCCGCAATCTTTTCTTCGGCCGAGGTGAATAACCCAACCACGATACGCACCAGCAACGAACGCCGTGTTGAAATCGCCGACATCGCCCGCGAACACGGAATCCACATCGTCGAAGACGACTGTTACCGCGTTGGTGCCTATAGCGGGGTAAGTTATCGGTCGTTGTATCCCCAGCGTTCATGGTATGTGTCGTCGTTTTCGAAATCGATTTCCCCCGCCTTGCGGATCGGCTGTGTGATCTGCCCGTCCGGCAATGCAGCAATGTTGAAAAATACAGTGTTCTACAATTCGCTGGGCGTGTCGCGGTCCAATTGCGAAGTCGCCAAATTTGTATTGACCCATCCAAAGATCGAAGAGATCCAAGATATGATCACTGAGGAAACGAATAAATATCTGCGTGAAACGGTCAATCGCTTGGGTCAATTCAATGTGTCGTGGCGCGAAAACGTGCCTATGCTGTGGCTGCAATTGCCCGAAGGATGGCGCACAACCGCCTTTTGCCAAGCGGCGCAAGACCGCGGGGTTCTGGTTTCATCGTCCGAAGTCTTCACCACACGTGACGGAAATGCCCCCCAAGCGGTGCGGATCGCGGTGAATGCCGAACATGGATTGGATCGCTATCTTGAGGCGATTGACGTTTTGGCCGACCTTTTGCGTCACCCAGATTTTGTAAGCGGTGTGTAAATGATAGATTCTGTGCTGTTTGCGTGGGGTAAAATAATACCTATTTTGCAAGTTATTGAAACTAAACACTATTATAATGTTGTGGCCGCTTGACTGCGCCAAGCCTGCGTATATAACCCGCCCATCGCAATCAAAGCGGGGGAACCCGTTTTGTGGAAACATTAAACCAAGGGTAACCTTCGATGAAAACATTCTCTGCAACACCCGCAGACATCGAGAAAAAATGGATCCTGATCGACGCTGAAGGCGTTGTTCTGGGCCGTTTGGCGTCTATCGTCGCGATGCGTCTGCGTGGCAAGCACAAAGCTTCGTTCACTCCGCACATGGATTGTGGTGACAATGTCATCATTATCAATGCGGACAAAGTACAAATGACTGGCAACAAGCGCCAGGAACATTTTTACTGGCACACTGGTCATCCAGGCGGCATCAAATCTCGCACCAAACAACAAATCTTGGACGGCGCACATCCTGAGCGCGTTGTGATCCAAGCGGTTAAGCGTATGTTGCCAGGTAACCGTCTAAGCCGTCAGATCATGACAAACCTACGTGTATACGCAGGCACAGAGCATGGTCATGAAGCACAACAACCAGAAGTTTTGGATGTAAAATCCATGAACTCTAAAAACACTCGGGTGGCGAAATAATGGCTGACGAAATCAAATCCCTGAGCGATCTAGAATCTGTCGCAGGCGAAGCCGCCGCAGTTGTAGAAGTTGCCGCACCTCGCGTCGCTGTACGTGACGCATTGGGTCGTTCCTATGCAACAGGCAAGCGTAAAGACGCAGTTGCCCGCGTATGGATCAAACCAGGTTCTGGCAAAGTAACCGTCAACGGCAAAGAGATGGGCGTTTATTTTGCGCGTCCCGTTCTGCAAATGATCCTACGTCAACCGTTCCAAATCGCAGGTGTCGAAGACCAATTCGACGTCATGGCGACTGTAACTGGTGGCGGTTTGTCTGGCCAAGCGGGTGCTGTAAAACACGGTATCTCAAAAGCCTTGCAACTGTACGATCCATCCTTGCGCGCCGCGTTGAAAGCCGCAGGCTTCCTAACACGCGACAGCCGCGTTGTTGAACGTAAGAAATACGGTAAGCCAAAAGCACGCCGTTCGTTCCAGTTCTCAAAGCGTTAATTCTCCGCTTTCACAAGAAAATTCAAAGGCTCGCGGCGACGCGGGCCTTTTTGTTTGGATCACTTGTTTGGAAACGCCGATGTGTTGATCAATGCCCTGTCCCAAAAGCTTTGAGGGGCATTGCGTAAGGCGCGCAGTATGATCCACACAAGCCCAAGGGAAAAGAGCCCCCGTGCGAACAGGATCACAAACAGGCTCGGCCCAAGCAACATCATGACAGTTGTGTCTTCAAAGACTGAATGAAACAGATTGATCAGGATGAGCGCGCTGATCGCGTCTTTGGGGCCGACTTTTCCTTGGGACACGTCTTTAATCATTAATCCCCCCCCGAACCCAAGGCCAAGGGTCAGGCCCACGATCACAATCGTTGACGCGTCATCCCCCATGCCCAAACGGGTCAAGACCGGTCGCATCATGGCACGCATCACGCGTTCCACCCCGATCACCCGTAGCCCTTCCAAAAAGAACAACAGCACAACAATGACACAGAACACAAAGACAAGGCCTTTGATCTGATCCAAGGCCCAGGTCACAAGATCGGCGTTTTCGGTAAATTGCGGCAGGTTCATCAGGGCCGCACCCTGCAAGGCGCCTGTCGCTTGAAACACAACATGCAGCAAAATGCCAAAGAGCACCGCAGCCGCAAGCCGCAGAACAATGACAGCCGTTGCTTTTATGCCTGCTTGCCGCGAAATTGCGGCCTCGACCGGTAATCCATGGGTAAACAGCATAAAAGACGCCATGATGCTGGCTTGTCCAATGCTCAGCCCCCCCTCGATCGGGGTGGCCGCCAACACCATCAATCCCGCATATGGATTGGTCAGCGCGGTGGTGGTCAGAACAATTGCCACGTCTTCGGGCAAGCCCATCAAGGTAACAACTGGCGCTGCAAGTTTGGTCAACACATCAACCGCACCTGCCATTTGTGCCAGTTTCACAACGATCAATGTCGGGATCATCACCCGAAACAGTGCAACAGACACCGTAACAATATCGCGCAGTACCGATTTCACCCGATCCATTCTGTTCCCCGTGTTTTTCATAGTGTTACAATGTTTATCCTGAACAAAGCAATCATCGCTTTAGGGTTTTCCTTTGTCGAAATTCGCGGTATTGCCAAGCAAACATTGAATTAACAAAGCGGGTCGATCATGGCACTGGAAAAAAACTTTAACGCGGATGAGGCCGAAGGCCGCATTTATGCCAAATGGGAATCCTCGGGCGCGTTTCGTGCGGGCGCGAATGCGTCGAAATCCGAAACCTTTACCATCATGATCCCCCCTCCAAATGTGACCGGTGTGCTGCACATGGGGCACGCGTTTAACAACACACTCCAAGATATCTTGATCCGCTGGCACCGGATGCGAGGGTTTGATACCTTGTGGCAACCCGGAACGGACCACGCAGGTATCGCGACGCAAATGGTCGTGGAACGCGAATTGGCCAAGGCCCAACAACCCAGTCGCGCCGACATGGGGCGTCAGGCGTTTTTGGCCAAAGTCTGGGAATGGAAAAAGCAATCCGGCGGCACCATCATTCAACAATTGAAACGTCTTGGTGCGTCCTGTGATTGGGATCGAACAGCCTTTACCATGTCAGGGGCGCCGAATTCTCCAGACGACGAGGGCGGAAATTTCCATGATGCGGTGATCAAGGTCTTTGTTGAAATGTATAACAAAGGTCTGATCTATCGTGGCAAGCGCTTGGTCAATTGGGATCCGCATTTCGAAACGGCGATTTCGGATCTTGAGGTCGAAAATATCGAAGTTGCGGGCCATATGTGGCATTTCAAATATCCGCTCGCGGGTGGGGAAACCTATACCTATGTTGAAAAGGATGCGGACGGAAACATCATCCTCTCGGAAGAGCGTGATTATATTTCCATCGCCACGACGCGCCCTGAAACCATGTTGGGGGATGGGGCAGTTGCGGTTCATCCATCAGATGAACGTTATGCGCCAATCATTGGAAAACTATGTGAAATTCCTGTTGGTCCAAAGGAACATCGCCGATTGATCCCGATCATTACGGATGAATATCCTGATCCGACATTCGGATCGGGTGCCGTGAAAATCACGGGCGCGCATGATTTCAACGATTACCAAGTCGCCAAGCGCGGTGGAATTCCGATGTACAACCTTATGGACACACGCGGTGCGATGCGGGCCGATGGCAAGCCCTACGCCCAAGAGGCCGAAGTGGCCCAGTGTATCGCCCATGGCACGCAGGATTTTGACGAAAACATGATCGCGGCGATGAACCTTGTCCCAGACGAATATCGCGGTTTAGATCGGTTTGAGGCACGCAAAAAAGTCGTCGCTGATATCACCGCCGAAGGCAATGCCGTGATGATCCCGAACCCCAAAGCGGGAGAAGAGGGCGAAGCGGACATGATCCCCTATGTCGAAGACAAACCTATCATGCAGCCCTTTGGCGATCGATCAAAAGTTGTGATTGAACCTATGTTGACCGACCAATGGTTCGTGGATACGGCGAAAATCGTTGGCCCAGCGTTGGATGCAGTGCGCGACGGTCGGGTAAAGATCATTCCTGAATCGGGCGAGAAGACCTATTATCACTGGTTGGAAAACATCGAACCATGGTGCATTTCGCGCCAATTGTGGTGGGGCCATCAGGTGCCGGTATGGTTTGACGAAGAGGGCAATCAATACTGTGCCGCGACCGAAGCCGAAGTCCGCGCAATGGCGCCTGGTAAAACGCTGACCCGCGATCCAGATGTGTTGGATACTTGGTTTAGCTCTGGCTTGTGGCCGATTGGGACTTTGGGTTGGCCCGACAAAACCGAAGCCTTGGAAAAGTACTTTCCAACATCAACGTTGATCACTGGTCAGGACATTCTGTTTTTCTGGGTTGCGCGGATGATGATGATGCAATTGGCCGTTGTCGATGAAATCCCCTTTGATACCGTGTATCTGCATGGTCTGGTTCGTGACGCCAAGGGCAAGAAAATGTCGAAATCCACCGGCAATGTGATCGATCCCTTGGACATCATTGATGAATACGGGGCAGACGCGTTGCGCTTTACCAATGCGGCAATGGCGTCGATTGGTGGCGTGTTGAAATTGGATATGAGCCGCATTCAGGGGTATCGCAATTTCGGAACCAAATTGTGGAACGCCACCCGATTTGCCGAAATGAATGGTGCCGCCTTTGGTGCGGCGCAACCGCAGCCGACGCAAACCTTGAACCGTTGGATATTGGGTGAAACCGCGAAGGTGGTTGCCGATGTCGACGCCGCTTTGGCAAGTTATCGGTTCAACGATGCCGCGCAGGCGCTCTATGCCTTTGTGTGGGGTAAGGTGTGCGATTGGTATGTTGAGCTGTCAAAGCCATTGTTTAATGCAGATGATACCGCCGTTATTGACGAAACGCGCCAGACAATGGGGTGGGTGATTGATCAGTGTTTGATCCTTTTGCATCCAATCATGCCGTTCATCACCGAAGAGTTATGGGGTGCCGTAGCGCTGCGTGACAAAATGTTGGTGCACGCAGATTGGCCGACATATTCGGCCGCTGATATGGTTGATGCGGACGCAGATCGGGAAATGAACTGGGTGATTGGATTGATCGAAGGCGTGCGTTCGGCGCGTTCGCAAATGCGCGTTCCAGCCGGTTTAAAGATCCCGATGGTTGTCACCGATTGGGATCAATCAGCACAAGACGCGTGGGCCCGCAACGAAACCATGATTTTGAAATTGGCGCGCGTTGTCGCGTTAGATCACGTTTCGGCGTTTCCAAAAGGCACCATCACGGTCGCAGTTCCTGGGGGGACGTTTGGTTTGCCATTGGCAGATATTATCGATATTTCAGCCGAGAAAGATCGCATCCAAAAGACTTTGGACAAATTGGCCAAAGAATTGGGGGGCTTGCGTGGTCGGTTGAATAACAAAAATTTCGTGGCTTCTGCACCTGAAGAGGTTGTTGAAGAGACGCGGGCAAACCTTGCTGAACGCGAAGAAGAAGATGCGCAGTTCAAAGCAGCCTTGGCGCGATTGAACGAATTGTGATTTCGGATCGCTTTCGCGATCCGACAAACGCGCGTGGGCTGCGCCCCCGCGCGTTTTTTATGAGTATTTGGGCAAAGATGAAAAAGAGGTTGGATTAATCGGCGCGGCGGGCGTTTTTTTCGGCGATGCCAGATTGATCCTGTCGGCGTGCGAGTTCGGACATCACCTCATCCAAGTGGATATCGCGCGATTTGAGCATGACGAGCAGGTGAAAGAGCACATCGGCGGCTTCTGACACCAGTTTGGGGCGGTCGTTTTTGATGGCTTCGATGATGGCTTCGATCGCCTCTTCGCCAAACTTTTCGGCGCATTTTTCGGGGCCCTTCGCCAAGAGTTTGGCGGTCCAGCTACTGTCTGGATTAGCGTTTGCGCGCGCTTCGATTGTTTTGAAGAGATCGTCGAGTGTCATTATCCCATCCTCATTGGAATACCTGCGGCGTGCATATGCGCCTTGGCTTGGCCGATTGTATATTCGCCAAAGTGGAATATCGACGCGGCCAAAACAGCAGATGCCCCACCTTTTGTCACGCCTTCGACCAAGTGATCCAGCGTGCCAACCCCGCCCGATGCGATCACGGGAATGTTCACGGCATCCGAAATCGCCCGCGTCATGGCCAGATTAAATCCGGATTTGGTGCCATCTTTGTCCATAGATGTTAGCAGGATTTCACCAGCGCCTTTTTCCGCGATCAGAGTTGCAAATTCCACGGCATCGATGCCTGTTGGTTTGCGGCCGCCATGGGTGAAGAGCTCCCATTTTCCGGGCGCAACGGTTTTGGCGTCAATCGCACAGACGATGCACTGTGATCCAAATTGATCTGCTGCTTCGGCGACCACATCGGGGTTTGCAACTGCGGCTGAGTTGAATGACACCTTGTCTGCGCCTGCCAGCAACAAGGCGCGTACGTCGTCAACGGTGCGCACACCACCACCGACGGTGAGGGGAATAAAACATTGCTCAGCTGTGCGGCGGACCATATCAAACATTGTGCCACGGTTTTCATGTGTGGCGTGAATGTCGAGAAAACAGATTTCATCCGCGCCTGCGGCGTCATAGCGAGCGGCTGCCTCAACAGGATCGCCCGCGTCGCGAAGGCCAACAAAATTCACGCCCTTGACCACACGGCCATCTGCAACATCGAGGCACGGGATCAATCTGGTTTTAAGCATTGAGGGCCTCAAGCGCTTTGGCCAAATCAATCGCGCCATCATAGAGCGCACGGCCCGATATCGCGCCGTTTAGGGATACGCCACAGTCGCGCAGTGCAACCAAATCATCGATCGACGACACGCCGCCAGAGGCGATCACAGGGATCGACACCGCGCGCGCCAAGTCTGCGGTTGCCTCAATATTGGGGCCCTGCATTGCACCGTCGCGGTTGATGTCGGTATAGATAATGGCGCAAACGCCTGCGTCTTCGAATGACTTGGCGAGATCTGTAACCATGACATTCGTTTCTTCGGCCCACCCTTTTGTGGCAACACGACCGTTACGCGCATCAATGCCGACTGCGACTTTTCCGGGGAATTTACGCGCAGCATCACGTACCAGCTCGGGGTTTTCGACAGCAACTGTTCCCAAAATGACGCGGGCCAAGCCCTTGTCGATCCAACGCGAAATCGTGTCCATTGACCGAATCCCGCCCCCCAATTGCGCAGGCACATTGCAATCGCGCAAAATCGCTTCGACGGGGGCGGCATTGACAGGCTCACCTTCGAAGGCGCCATTTAAATCCACCAAATGCAACCATTCGCATCCTGCGTCCACAAATGCGCGCGCTTGGGCTGCTGGGTCCGTATTGAACACGGTTGATTTGTCCATATCACCGCGCAAGAGGCGTACTGCATTTCCATCTTTTAGATCGATTGCGGGATATAGGATCATCGGCCTTTTCCTTATTGCGTCACTTAGGTGCCGTTTGGCACGGTTTTTCACAAAATGCAACGTGACCTTGGGTCGGGCTTGTCAGGAATCACGTTTCAGAGCAATATTTGAAAAACTGACAAAGGAGTCATGATGAAAAACCTTACGCTTGCTATCGGTGCTGCGCTGTTATGGGCCATGCCCGCGGTTGCGGACCCCATCTTTGGAACATGGAAAACGATTCCAGACGACAATGGGAATTATGGTCATATCGAAGTTAAAAACTGTGGCGGTACGATTTGCGGTACCCTGGCCAAAAGCTTTGACGGTGCAGGTAAACAAATTGCCTCTGAACACACCGGAAAGAAAATCGTTTGGGATATGAAACCCAATGGCGGTGGTAAATACTCAGGCGGCAAGATTTGGTCACCTGATCGTGACAAGGTCTATACATCAAAGCTCAATCTGCTCGACAACAACAGCTTGAATGTGTCGGGATGTATTGCGTTTATTTGCCGCGATGGTGGCACTTGGTCTCGCGTTAAGTAACATTTTCTATCAAAAAATATCCTCGCCGAAGGCTTGCGCGCAGCGTAATCATGCGTCGGCGGGGATTAAATCGGCATAGGCAAAACCGTCGCGGATCTCATGCTCGCCCCATGTCACGGGAATGGGGGCGCGAAACATCGGCATATTCACAACAGCAGTGTGAAATTCACCGTTTTCACCACAAGGGTCGATGGCCGCAGGCAGGTCCTGCAAAAACGCCTCGTCCAAACGACGACCTGCAAAGCTTGGGTCCAAGCGACTTGGATCACAAGTCACGACTCGAATATCAAACCCTTCCGCGATCATTTTGCGTGCCAATTGATCGGTGGGCTCCCCCCAGATTGGAAAGACGGGTCGAATGCCCGATCCTTCCAATTGTTTTTCGCGGTAGGCCCGCACATCTTCCAAGAAGAGATCGCCAAAGATCATCACCTCAACCCCGCGTTTCAACAATTCGGCGGTGGCGGTTTGCATTCTGTCTTCGTAGTCTTCATTGGTACAGGGCCACGGAAGCGGCACAGAAATCAGATCAAGCCCCAATGCCTGCGCTTGCCGCTGTAACACCGCATTGCGTGTGCCGTGCATTGCAACACGATCAAACGCTTCGTTCGTCGTCGTGAACAGACAGACGATGTCATAGTCCCCCGACCGATGCGCCGTCAGCAGGGCATAAGAACAATCTTTACCAGAGGACCACGCAACAACGGCCTTTGGTTTCGTGACCGGTAGAGTTAGGGTGTCCATGTCAGAAAATTCCCAATCATGCGCAATCCGATGTCCGCGCTTTTTTCAGGGTGGAATTGCAATCCAATCATCGTATCGCATCCAACAATCGCGGTGATATCACCGCCATATTCGACATGCGCAAGACGATGGTCGGCCCTGTGCATTTTCATGTGATAGGAATGAACAAAATACACATGATCCCCGTTTGAAACACCGTTCAAAACAGGATGTGTTGTGTCAATCACCAAATCATTCCACCCCATGTGCGGCACTTTCAACGTCGCGTCATTGGGCGTGATCTTGATCACTTCGCCATCGACCCATCCCAACCCTTCGGTCTGCGTATATTCAAATCCGCGCAATGCCATCAGCTGCATGCCGACGCAAATCCCCATAAAGGGGCGGGCTTTGATCTGAACGGCTTCGACCATGGCCTCATAGACGGCTGAGGCCTTGAGCGCATCGCGACACGCTGGAAACGCGCCATCCCCGGGCAAGACCAACCGATCTGCCCGCGCAACAACCTCTGGATCAGATGTCACAACAACATCGCCTGCATTCATTTCTCGGGCCATGCGCTCAAACGCTTTTTGTGCGGAATGCAGGTTTCCGCTTTCGTAATCAATAATCGCCGTTAACATTCAGCTCACAGCGCCCCTTTTGTCGATGGCAAGCTATTGGCCATACGCGGGTCTGTTTCGACGGCCTGTCGAAGCGCGCGCGCCACCGATTTGAATGCGGCTTCCGCGATGTGGTGACTGTTGAACCCATGATTTTGATCGATATGCAGCGTGATGCCGCCATGCGTTGACACAGCTTGGAAAAACTCGCGGACCAATTCGGTATCAAACGCACCAATTTTCTGGGTTGGGAAATCAAGATTGAAAATCAAAAAGGGCCGCGCAGACAGGTCAAGCGCACATTGCACTTGGGCATCATCCATCGCCAAAAGACAACTGCCATAGCGGTTTATGCCTTTTTTATCACCCAAGGCCTTGGTCAAAGCTTGGCCCAATGCAATGCCCGTGTCTTCGACCGTGTGGTGATCATCAATGTGATAATCCCCTTCGGCACGAATGGTCATATCAATCAGCGAATGACGCGACAGCTGATCCAACATATGGTCAAAGAACCCGACGCCCGTTTGGTTGTCGTATTGCCCTGTTCCATCCAAATTGATCGAGACCGAAATCTTGGTCTCTGCGGTGTTCCGTTCAATAGTCGCGCGTCTCATACCGGTGCCTTTTTAATGTCTTTTCCGCCTTATAGCTTTGATTTGCACAAAGTCAAAGCACAGGACGCACAAACCAACCTGTGTGCATTTTTCCCCGTTTGTCACAAATGACGCAAGGATAAGCGAAATTTCGCTTATATTGATGCACATGCTCGTTTTACGCTATGCCAAATAGATAATTCACACAGGGTGAGGAAATGAAAAAACTATTGTGTCTATCGGCCAGCGCATTTTCAATCGCGGCTGCCTCTGCCTCTGCAGGGGGTATGGAAGTTGGGCGTTACAATCCTTCGTTCATGTTCGAAGAGGGCAATTTTGCGGAATTGAGCATCACAAACACGACACCCAAGGTGACGGATGATAAATTCTCACCGAATGGATCGATGCTTGGGCAAATGACCAATACCTCAATGTCTGTGAAAATGAAGATTAATGACCGCCTATCATTCGGATTGCAACATTTCGATGCAGCGCGGATTGATTTGTCGTATGCGGGAAATGGTGGGCCGTTTACGAAATCAGCTGATCCTTATAAAACACAAGTCGCTGTTACCGAAGATGCGGTGAAAAAGGACGGAGCAACGCAAACTGCGATAGGTAACTATTTGAATGCAAACGGATTGTCTCAGACCCAAGCGAATATTAATATCGCCATTGCCAAAGATGCGGCGACGCAAAAAGCGATATCAGACTACTATGCTGGGCTTTCAACCAGCCAAATCCAAGGCATACTCCTTACAAAGTATACCTCCGCAGCCAACATACCTTTGTCCAAAGAGCCATTTGTCGATCTTTCCTTTAAATCGACTGTCCTTGCTCTCACATACAAGGTGAATGATCGTGTGGACATTTTTGGCGGGATTAAGTATTCTGTAGGCTCTGCAACTGGCAACGTTTTGATCGATCCGCATGGTGATTTGGCTGCAAGCGAAGCATCAGGGACTGCACCAGTGGTTGGGGTTTCCTACTCTATTCCGGATATCGCATTGCGTGTCACGGCGACGTATCAGGGAAAAACTGAAACAAGCCATTCTACAACCCGCACATACGATGGGGTGAAATCAGAATTGGCTAACACCAAAGCTGCATTGCCGGAAAGCTTCACACTTGATTTCCAATCTGGAATTGCAACGGACACATTGCTGTTCGGTTCTATCCATAGGGCCAAATGGGGCGATGCACAGATCTTTTTCAACGGGTCGTCAAAGCCTAAGTCAACTTGGACTGATTCCACGTCATATTCTTTGGGGGTAGGGCGTAAGCTAAACGAATCTTGGTCGGTGTCTGCGTCATAAAATTACGAAGAAGGTACTGAATCGTCAGGAACCAGTCTACTGTCCACTACCAATGGCGTACGTGGCGTGACATTAGGTGCACGCTATACCATGGATAAGATGGTTGTTTCCTTGGGCGTGAACTATTCCGAGTTTGGCGACAAGACAGTCACAGCTGCACCGCTGGGCACCGGCAAGTTTACTAACAACTCAATGACAAGCGTTGGCCTCAAAATCGGCTACCGTTTCTAATTCCCAATGCAAGAGGGCGCAAATTTTGCGCCCTCTTGCATTTATAATTCTCTGTTTAAATTCTCTCATAAACAATGATCTTAACCGAAAGTATGAGGCAGAAACGATATTCTCGATTTTATATTCCAATGATTTTTGCGGTTTGCCAAAAATTTTGACACTTTTTGCAAAGGGGCGGTAGCCCTGTCAGAGGTTTCGGCTAAGGTGTAACAAAACAAGTATAGGACACAAGCGATGAACGGTTCTTTTGCGGCATTGATGATTGCATTGGGTGTGTGGGACATGGGGGTAAATTATTGCCCCACTTCAGGGTGTTTAACCCCGCGGACCACGGACGCCTATAACAGCTATTCCATCCATCAAAACTCGGTAAACGATGTTGCAACGGGGAACGAAATTTATTTTCGTCGCAAGACGGGTCATGCGAATGGTCCTTTTGAAAATGTCTGGGGGGTGTCGATCTCTGAGCACGGCGAGATGTGGGCAGGCTTTGGTCATGTCTATGACATCGATACGCCTATTTCTGCGCTTGATATCCAATTGCACGCCATGACGGGTCTCTATGAAAAAGGCCAAGGCACAGATTTGGGCGGACCGATTGAATTTCGATCTGGGATCGAAGTTGCCTATACTTTTGAAAATAATTGGCGCTTGGGCGCGGGGTGGGACCATCGTTCGAACCTCGACATTTACTCGAAAAACCAGGGCATGGAGTCGGGATTCTTGCGTCTGTCTCTGCCGCTTCGTTAATCGGTAAAAAATTCTTGCCAATTCCTGTGGGTTCTCTACTGTAATGCAGATAATCAACAGGAGGAATATATGAAGAAGTCGACGACAGCATTATTAAGCATCGCAATGCTTGGTGGGTTTGCTACCGAAGCTTTTGCGACCGAATGGAACGTATCCTTGTGGGGCAGCCGCCGCGCCTTTACCGAACATGTTGAAAAAATTGCAGAACTGGTCAGTGAAAAGACCGGTGGCGCGTTTACGATGAACATCAGCTATGGTGGCTTGTCGAAGAACACCGAAAACTTGGATGGTATTTCGATTGGTGCCTTTGAGATGGCGCAAATCTGTGCAGGCTATCACACAGACAAAAACCCTGCGGTGACAGTGTTGGAATTGCCATTCTTGGGCGTTAACACGCTTGAAGAAGAGGTTGCCGTATCTAACGCCGTCTATGCCCATCCATCGGTCAAGGCCGATTTCGAACGTTGGGGCGCGATGACACTTATGACGTCTCCTATGCCGCAATATAACTTGGTTGGAACCGGCGAAGCGCGCGACACCTTGGATAAAATGCAAGGCATGCGCGTACGTGCGACAGGTGGCTTGGGCGATGCGTTCAAAGCGATTGGCGCGGTCCCAACATCTGTTACCAGCTCTGAGGCCTATAATGCCATGGAAGCAGGCGTGGTTGATACGGTCGCCTTTGCGCAGCACGCGCATTTGTCGTTCCGCACAATCGATCAGGCCACGTGGTGGACCGAAAACCTGAACCCTGGAACAGTGAACTGTCCTGTCGTTGTCAGCATTGATGCCTATAATGCGCTGTCTGACGACGAACGTGCGGCACTTGATGGTTCTGTTGACGAAGCCATCGCCTACTATCTGGAAAATTACGGCAAACTTCTGGACAAATGGGAAACCGTTTTGGCAGAAAAGAACGTTCAAAAAGTCAAGTTTTCAGACACTGAATTGGCCGCGTTCCGTGCCAAAGCGGCAGAAACGGTCCAATCTGATTGGATTGCAACAATGTCAGGTCAAGGAATTCCAGCGCAAGAATTGCTGGATCTTGTAAACTCAACCTTAGGCGCGATGCGCTAAGTCATACGGGCCGCCCATCAGGCGGCCCTTTCCCCCAAAGGAGACATCATGGCACACGGACATGTGCTAAGCGATGAAACGTCTTTGGGACGTTTGGATCGTTTATTGTACCGAATCGAAGGCTTTTTTGCGCTGGGCTCTGGCATTGTGACGCTTGGTCTTATGATCATGGCGGTCGTGTCGGTGTCGGGTCGGCACCTGTTTAATGCACCCTTGCCGGGATATGTGGATTGGATATCGCAGGCGATGCCGTTCATTGCCTTTCTTGGATTGTCGTATACCCATCGCGACGGTGGGCACATTCGGATGGACTTGTTCATCGGGCGCTTCAAAGGGCGTTGGATGTGGATGGCAGAGTTGGTGTCGTCGATCTTTATTTTGCTGATAATCCTCATGCTGATCTGGGGATCGTGGTCACATTTTGATCGCAGTTTTGATTGGGCCGCACCGCTTTATAGTCGCGATAGCACGATTGACATCAATCTGCCGATTTGGCCGACCAAGTTATTGGTGCCATTGATGTTTTCGCTGATCGGGCTGCGCACCCTGCTGCAGATTTGGGCCTATGCCCGCGCTTTCATGACGAATGCAGAGCGGCCGATTGCCGTGCCTTTGCCGCAGTCTGTTGCTGACCAAGCCATGGCCGAAGCGTCCATGGTCGAAACAGGGAGATAGGATCATGGAACCCATTGATATTGGTATCGCCGTTTCAATCATAATGGTCATCTTTGTCTTTCTAGGCATGCGTGTTGCCTTTGCCGCTGCGGTGGCAGGGTTTTTGGGGCTTTTGTGGATTTTCTGGGCAAAAAAGGGATATAATCCCGAAGACTTTGGTTGGGCTTTGGGGGTTGCTGTGAAAACAGCAGGTCAGGTGCCCCATTCCAAGATCAGCTCGCAAGCCTTGTCATTGATCCCGACATTTATCTTGATCGGGTATCTGGCCTATTATGCAGGCCTGACCAAGGCCCTGTTTGATGCGGCAAAACGCTGGGTCGGTTGGTTGCCAGGTGGTATGGCGGTGTCGACCGTTTTTGCGACTGCCGGCTTTGCGGCCGTGTCGGGTGCGTCGGTTGCCACATCAGCGGTCTTTGCCCGCATTGCCATTCCTGAAATGTTGGCGGTCGGGTACAACAAACAATTTGCGGCGGGCGTTGTTGCTGCGGGCGGAACATTGGCATCGCTCATCCCGCCTTCGGCTATTTTGGTGATTTACGCAATTATCGTCGAACAAGACGTGGGCAAGCTTTTGTTGGCAGGGTTCATTCCCGGTGCGTTTTCGGCTGTGATTTATGCTGGTTTGATTGTTGGCATGGCGCTGAGCATCAAAAACTTTGGGCCTCCTGTGGGGGGCTTTACGTGGAAAGAACGGTTTACGTCGATTATACCGGCGTTCCCGATTTTCTTTGTTGTGATGATCATTGTCTTTTTCATCTACAACCCGTTTGGCGGCGACCCGTTTGGCACACCGACAGAAGGGGGTGCCTTGGGGGCTGCGGTTGTTTTGTTGGTCGCTGTTTTCAAAGGGATGAAATGGTCACAATTGAAATCGGCGTTGTTGGAAACGGCCAAACTCTCGGCCATGATCTTTGCGATCATTTGGGGCGTTTTGATCTATGTTCGGTTCTTGGGGTTCGCACAATTGCCCAAGGCCTTTGCCGAATATATCGGGGGACTTGAACAATCGCCGATGATCACGCTGATCATGATCTTGTTGGCATATGCGGTCTTGGGCATGTTCATGGATGCGATTGGGATGCTTTTGCTGACACTTCCCGTTGTTTATCCGGCGGTCATGGCCTTGAATGGTGGAGAATTCGTATCCGCCGCAGATAGTGCATTTGGGATGTCTGGCCCAATGTGTGCGATTTGGTTCGGGATCTTGGTGGTCAAAATGGCAGAATTCTGTTTGATCACCCCGCCCATAGGGTTGAACTGTTTCGTTGTGGCAGGGGTGCGCGACGATATCACGGTCCAAGATGTCTTTCGCGGTGTGACCCCATTCTTTGTGGCAGACGCGATTACGATTGCGCTTTTGGTGTCGTTTCCTGCGATTGTGCTTTGGTTGCCATCAATGGCGTGATGCGGCAATCGCCACGTGACTTTTGCCCGCCTTTGCGATAACGCAGGGGCGGGTATTTTATTTGGGTGTACACATGCATGTATTCATTACGGGCGTCGCGGGGTTTATTGGATCAACAGCTGCGAAAATGTTGTTGGACCAAGGTCATCAGGTCTCTGGCATTGATAACCTGAATGACTATTACGATCCTGCTCTCAAGCAGGCGCGATTGAATATACTGCAGGACTATGAACAGTTTTCCTTTATCCAAGGCGGCATCGAAGAGCGCGGTCTTTTGATGGGACTTTTTGCCCAAGGCTTTGATGCCGTTATCCATTTGGCCGCCCAAGCAGGGGTCAGGTATTCCATCGACAATCCGCGCGCCTATCTTGAGGCGAATTTAATCGGCACCTTTGAATTGCTCGAAGCTGCGCGGGCCCATCCGCCCAAACATATGCTGTTGGCATCGACATCCTCGGCCTATGGCGCGAATACAGATATGCCCTATTCGGAAACACAAAAGGCCGATCACCAAATGTCGTTTTATGCCGCGACCAAGAAATCGAATGAATCGATGGCCCATTCCTATGCGCATTTGTTTGATTTGCCGATCACCATGTTCCGGTTCTTTACCGTTTATGGTCCATGGGGGCGGCCCGATATGGCGCCTTATAAATTCACCCATGCCATCGCCAATGGGCGAGCGATTGATGTTTATAATCACGGCAATATGCGGCGCGATTTTACCTATGTCACTGATTTGGTGCGGGCATTGGTGATGTTGATCGAAACCCCACCGATCAAAGATCAGCCCTTGGGCGCATTCGACAGCCTGTCGCCTGTTGCGCCTTATCGCGTTGTGAATATTGGCAACAACGATCCCGTGGAATTGGGCGATTTTATTGCCGCGATTGAACAGGCCTTGGGGGTTGAGGCGGTCAAGAATTATATGGATATGCAACCGGGCGATGTGCCAGCCACATGGGCAGATACCACTTTGTTGCAGGCATTGACCCAGTACAAACCAAATACTGACATAAAAACAGGCGTAACTGCGTTTGTTGCATGGTATCGCGATTATTATCAGGCTAAAGATACCGCAACCACGACATAGGACCAAAGATGACCGAACCCAGTGATGCAATCGCCACGGCGCGCCGTGTTTTGGCCGTTGAAGCAGCCGCCATTGCGCAGATGGCAGATGATCTGCCCCACGATTTCCAAGCGGCAACCGATGCGATCTTACAATGCAAAGGCCGCGTGATTGTATCGGGTGTCGGGAAATCCGGCCATATTGGCAACAAGATCGCCGCGACCCTTGCCAGTACAGGCACACCGGCAAGCTTTGTCCACGCGACCGAAGCCAGCCATGGTGATTTGGGCATGGTCACGCCACAAGATTTCTGTTTGCTCATATCAAATTCGGGCGAAACCGCTGAATTGCGCGATATCGTGGCGCATACGCGGCGATTTTCAATCCCGATGGCGGCAATTTCTTCAAAACCAGACAGCACTTTGATGCAGGCGGCCGATTACAAATTGCTGCTAACGAATGCGCCAGAGGCCTGTTCAATTGGCATGGCGCCAACGACATCCACGACGCTGACCTTGGCGTTGGGCGATGCTTTGGCCGTGGCCTTGATGGAGCGGCGCAATTTCCGCCCCGATGATTTCCGCGTCTTCCATCCTGGTGGTAAACTGGGCGCGCAAATGGCGACCGTTGGCCAGCTGATGCACGGTGGCGATCAGGTGCCGATTGTGTCGGCCGATCTGCCGATGCAAGACACGTTGATCACGATGACATCCAAGGGCTTTGGGATTGCGGCAGTCTGCGACAATGGTGTGCTTTTGGGCGTTGTCTCCGATGGGGACTTGCGTCGTCATATGCATCACTTGATGGAAAAAACCGCAGGTGATATAGCCACACGAAACCCCGTCACAGTGACCAAGGCCCATTTCGCGGCCGAGGCATTGAATATCATGAATACACGTAAAATCAGTGTGTTGTTGGTGGTCGATGCTGATCAAAATCCTGTTGGTGTTTTGCACATTCACGATCTTTTACGCGCAGGTGTCGCATGAAAACAGTTATCATTATTCCCGCCCGCTATGCCTCGACACGCTATCCGGGCAAACCGTTGGTTGAACTGGCTTTGCCCGACGGATCACGCAAATCGCTGATCGAACTTAGCTGGATGGCTGCCAATCGGGTGCAGGGGGTTGATGCGGTTTATGTTGCAACCGACGATGATCGCATTCGCGATGCGGCAATCGGTTTTGGGGCACAGGTCATCATGACCTCGTCTGAGTGTCGCAATGGGACAGAGCGCTGCGCCGAAGCGGTGAAAAACGCAGGATTAGACGCAGATTTGATTGTGAATTTGCAAGGGGATGCGCCCTTGACGCCGCATTGGTTTGTCGAAGATCTGATTGCCGCGATGAAATCAGACAGCGCCGCCGAAATGGCGACGCCCGTTTTGCGATTGGATCGGTTGACTTATGGCCATTTCACGACCGACCGCAAAAATGGCCGCGTCGGTGGCACGACGGCGGTCTTTGACGTGAACCATCACGCAATTTACTTTTCGAAAGAAGTGGTGCCGTTCATGGATATCGCCAAATGGCCCGATGACGCACCTTTGCCCGTTTATCACCATGTGGGTGTTTATGCCTATACCCCTGCCGCTTTGGAAAATTACATCAGCTGGCCAGAGAGCACATTAGAGCAGTTGGAAGGTCTGGAACAGCTGCGGTTTTTGGCCAATGGCCGTACGGTAAAATGTGTGGAAGTTGACGGCCGCGGCCGCGTCTTTTGGGAGCTGAACAATCCCGAAGACGTCGCGCGTATCGAACAAGTGATTGGAGAAACCCTATGACCACCAAAGAAATCAAGATCGGCACTGTCACGATTGGTGGCAAAGCCCCCATCGCTTTGATCACGGGCCCGTGCCAGTTGGAAAGCCGCGATCACACCATGTTCATGGCAGAAGCGATCGCAAAAGCATGTGCGCCCACGGGGACTGGATTTATTTTCAAAGCAAGCTATGACAAAGCCAACCGTTCATCGATTTCAACGCAGCGCGGAATTGGGATGGACGAGGGATTGAAAATTTTGGCCGAGGTGCGTGATGCCTTTGGCTGTCCGGTTTTGACAGATGTTCATGATGCTGCTCAATGTGCGCCTGCGGGCGAAGTGGTGGATGTGATCCAGATCCCCGCATTTTTGTGCCGTCAAACCGATCTTTTGTTGGCGGCTGGAAAAACCGGTCGCGCGATTAATGTGAAAAAAGGTCAATTCCTGGCCCCTTGGGACATGGGAAATGTGGCCGAGAAAATCGCAAGCACAGGGAATGAAAATATCATGCTGTGTGATCGCGGAACGTCGTTTGGATATAACACATTGGTCAGCGATTTCCGTGGCCTGCCGATTATGGCGCAAACAGGCTATCCCGTTGTTTTTGATGCCACGCATTCGGTTCAACAGCCCGGTGGGCAGGGCACGACATCGGGTGGACAGCGTGAATTTGCCCCTGTGTTGGCGCGTGCTGCCTGCGCGGTTGGGGTGTCTGCGCTGTTTATTGAGACACATCAAGACCCAGATAACGCGCCATCCGATGGGCCCAACATGATCCTTGTGGATCAAATGGCTGATTTGATTGCGAATTTACGCGCGTTTGATGCCTTGGCAAAAGGTATCTAAGGGATCGCAGTTTGATCCGTTGGATGCCTTCGGCGAGAGTATTTTTACAATGATGAAATCAGGGTGAGGAAAGACCATGGTTGCAATGATAATTGCCCTAATGATCGTTGGCGCGGTCGCAGGTGTTTTGGCGGGGCTTTTTGGTGTGGGCGGCGGCATGGTGTTGGTGCCTGCGTTTTTCTATGCTTTTACCACGCTGGGGTATCCGCATGAAAATCTGATGCAGATTTGTTTGGCGACATCCTTGGCGACAATCGTCGTGACATCCTTGCGGTCGCTGACCTCGCACAATAAACGCGGCGGCGTTGATTGGGATGTGTTGAAGACATGGGCGCCCGGTATCATGATCGGGGCAATTGTGTCGGTCATGTTTGCGGCACAATTGAAATCGGTCACCTTGCAGTGGATTTTTGGTTGTTTGGGGATGTGTATTGGGTTGTACATGGCATTTGGCAAGGCTGACTGGCGGGTCGCCGATACGATGCCGACGGGCATCAAACGCGCGATTTTATCACCTCTGGTTGGTTTCTTTTCGGTGCTGATGGGAATTGGCGGGGGGTCGTTGGGTGTGCCAACAATGACATTGCACGGCATGTCGATCCATCGCGCAGTTGCGACATCGTCTGGATTTGGGTTGTTGATCGCGGTTCCGTCTGTGTTGGGGTTCTTTTTTGTGGGGCTTGATGCTGTGAACCGACCGCCATTAACGGTTGGTGCGGTGAATTTGGCGGCATTTGCGTTGATTATATCAATGACATTTGTGACCACACCATTTGGGGTTGCCTTGGCCCATAAAATGGATGCCAAAAAGCTCAAGCGCTATTTCGCGATCTTTTTGGTCTTTGTTGCGTTGAACATGTTGCGCAAGGCGATGGGGTATTAAGTGCGTTTTGGCGCCGACGGCATTTCCATCATTGGTCCCGATCAGGGGATAGAGCGGTGGGCCGCTGCCGCGCGATTGGCCTGTCGGGATGTCGTGTCTGATCCCAAGATGGTTGAAACGTGGTTGCAGTGTGAAGGCACATGGTTTGTGGGTGTCGACGCGTTGCCCAATGATCGGTTTGGCGACATCGGGGACGTTCCGTTCCCCCAAGTTTTGCAGGACCATTTCGGGGGTGACAAGCACCCTGCACAGCTGTCCATCATGTATCCCGGCTATCCCAAGCCGCGGGCTGGCGAAAGCGATGCGGCCTTTGGCTATCGTGTGCGTCGTGATGCGGCGCATGTGGATGGGATTTTGGCAATTGGCCCAGACCGCCGTCGATTTGTAAAAGAACCACATGCCTATATCCTTGGGATCCCAGTGACACAATGCGGGCAGGGGGCGAGCCCGATGGTCATTTGGCGCGGATCACATCACATCATGCGCGCGGCGTTTAGGGATGCCTTTGACAGGTGCGATCCGGCAGATTGGTCAAACATTGATGTTACCGAAGCCTATACGGCGGCGCGTAAAAAGGTGTTTGAAACCTGTGATCGCGACATTGTTCATGTTGATGTCGGATGCGCCTATGCCATTCATCCGCTGATGCTGCATGGCGTATCGGCTTGGGAACAGGGCGCAGATGCCCCCGAGGATGGGCGCATCATCGCATATTTTCGGCCTCAATTATCCAGGGTCGTTGATTGGATCAATTGCCCCGACTAAGTCGTGCATCCCGCCCACCGCGGCGTTGTTTCAACCGCGACACGCGCGACGGCAGTTCGGTCATCACATGTTGACGTGCCTCTGGCGACATTCGAGACCACGCTGTAATTTCATCGATCGTGCGATAACATCCGGTGCAGATCCGTTCGGTCGGATGCACAACGCAAATCTTAATGCAGGGGCTTTCGATTTCGTCCCGTTTCCAAATATGGTCGTTCGGCAAATTCATAGATTACCCTTTTAGATAGCGAAGCCGATCCAGCGTTCCTTGCAATATATACGACGCTGCAACGTGATCAATGACCTCAGACCGACGCTTTCGTGTCGTATCCGCCTCAAGAAGCGCTTTTTCGGCTGCGACTGTCGATAATCGTTCATCCCAAAATGTGATCGGGATTGGCCGCATGCGATCAAAGTTCCGCGCAAATGCCCGGGTCGCTTGACAGCGGGGGCCTTCTGTCCCGTCCATATTGCGCGGCAATCCCAACACCAACCCACCAATGTTGCGCGATGTGATATATGCGATGACGGCCTCGGCGTCTGCGGTGAATTTCGTGCGCTTTATGGTGTCGATCGGGCTTGCGACAGATAAAAACGTGTCAGAAATGGCGATGCCGATGGTTTTCGTTCCCAAATCCAATCCGATCAATGGGGACAGGGGCGGCACCGCTTGGGCAAATTCCGCGATATCATCTGTGATCATTCTACGATCCCGATCTGTTTGGCGGCAGCGGTGATCTGTGACAGCGCGGCGGCATCTGCTCCAAAGACCTCTTGGGCGTTGGCGAAAATGTTTCTTGCTTGGTCGGTGTCCCCCAAGACGCCCAAAGCATTGATCAGCCGTGCCCATTCCGCAGGGCTTCCGCCTTGCGTCGCCAAACGATCAGACAATTGGCTGACCATGCCTTGGATCATGTCCATACGGTCACCCTCTGACAATGTGGCGGCGTTGTTGATGTCCTCGGCATTTGGTCCTTTTAATCCCGTTTCGGGAAGCTCAAAGTCATTCTGCCCCGCCAAAAACGCAATTTCCGGGATTTGTTGGCGTACAGGGTCCAACCATGGCGCATCCTCGGGCCCATTTCGCAACAGCTGTTGCCAAATGCGGAATGTTACATCAGGACGGTCGATTTGTGCCATCATCAGGCCGGAATAATACAAGGCTGGCCCATGTTGGGGGTCGCGCGATAAGATGGCGGTTAGGGCGGCTTCGGCTTGCGGTGAGACGTAGCCGTTTGATGACAAAATCAAGGATTCCGCATAGTCAAAGTAATCTTGAACGCTTGGCGTTTCTGTCAGCGACATCACCCGTTCTTTGGCTGCCGCAGCCGCGCGATAATTTCCAAGACCGAATTCGACCCTGAACAAAATTGCGTGACCTTCCAGATCGTTTGGACGTTTTTCAACCGTCTCGCGTAATTTCTTCACCATCTCGGCAAATTGAGCATCGGGTTGGTTAAGGGGCACATCGGTGGGCATTTTCGCCCAAAATTCATCTTGGCTTGGTCGGGTGTCCATGCGGGTTTTAGCATTTGCAATACGATCTTTTTGCGCCAAATCTCCGTAACCCGGTTGACCAAGATGGGTATACAGCGCCGCCGCGCCGCCAACAAAAATAACAAAAAATGATAATCCAATCAAAACCGACGAAACCGAGCTAAGGTTATGGGATGTTTCATCTTTTTTCGCATCAAGCGTTAAGATACGGCGTGAAATATCGGTGCGCAAACGGGTTGCGTCTTCGGCGGCCAAGATGCCACGGGACACGTCGCGGTCAATCTCGGACAGCTGTTCTTTGTAGACGGACATTTCTGTCTCAGTGTCGGCCTGTGGCGCTTTTGCGGTCAGTGCTTTGTACAAGAAAAAGCTTAAGATCGCAGCCGTGGCCAGTGTTAGAATCCAGAACGTCATGATGCCTCCCGTGTCGTTATAACCCTATGTAAGACCCTGCAGAAAAATAAAAAAGGGTCAATGCGGCAAATGCGGTGCAGATGTCGCAACGAAGGGGGCAAGTGACGCACTGGGTCGGTGACACAAAGGGCAAATGCGCAATATCTTGTTCAACCTCACAACTCGGATTCGAAGCCTGATGAAACGCTATTCAATATTTGCCGTCGCACGCGAAGCCGCGCGCTATCACACTGGTTGGGAACGTGCTTGGAAATCACCCGAGCCGAAAAAGAAATACGATGCCATCATCGTCGGCGCAGGTGGCCATGGTTTGGCGACAGCATATTATCTGGGCAAGAATTTCGGCATCACCAATGTCGCGATTATCGAAAAAGGATGGTTGGGCGGTGGCAACACGGGGCGCAACACCACGATCATTCGGTCGAATTACCTGCAAGATCCGTCTGCCGCGATTTATGAAAAGGCGCGCTCGCTTTATGAAACGATGTCACAGGATTTGAACTATAACGTTATGTTCTCACCCCGTGGCCTGATCATGTTGGCGCAGACCGAACATGAGGTGCGCGGCTATGAACGCACAGCTCATGCAAACGCGCTCCAAGGGGTGGCGACAGAATTCATCGGCCCTGAAAAAGTCAAGGAATTGGTGCCCATCATCAACATCCACGGCCCACGCTACCCTGTCTTGGGTGGTCTGTTGCAAAAACGCGGCGGCACAGCGCGCCACGATGCTGTGGCATGGGGATATGCACGTGCGTGTTCCGACATGGGGATGGATGTCATCCAAAAATGCGAGGTCACAGGCGTGCGTCGCGAAAATGGCAAGGTTGTTGGTATCGACACCACCAAAGGTGCCATTGACTGTGACAAGCTTGGCATCGTTGTGGCGGGCCATACATCCGATCTGGCGCATATGGCGGGCTTCCGTTTGCCGATTGAATCGGTTGCGTTACAGGCATTGGTATCGGAACCCATCAAACCCTGTATGGATGTGGTCGTCATGGCAAACACAGTTCATGGCTATATGTCCCAATCAGACAAGGGCGAAATGGTGATTGGCGGTGGAACAGACGGGTTCAACAACTATACCCAACGTGGATCCTTCCACCATATCGAAGAAACCGTGCGCGCCTTGGTCGAAACCTTCCCGATGATTTCGCGCCTGAAAATGCTGCGCCAATGGGGTGGTATTGTCGACATGACAGGTGACCGTTCCCCGATTTTGTCAAAAACTCCGGTCGAGGGTGTATTTGTGAACTGTGGTTGGGGCACAGGCGGCTTTAAAGCGATCCCAGGATCCGGTTGGGCGATGGCCGAGTTGATGGCCAAGGGCCACAGCCCATTGACCGAAGAATTCAGCATGTGGCGCTTCCGTGAAGGTAAATTCATCGACGAAAGCGTCGCCGCTGGCGTAGCACACTAAGGAGATCAAGAATGTTAATTTTACAATGTCCTTACTGTGGCATCCATGCAGATGAAACAGAACTTCACGCAGGTGGCGA
>Ga0181605_10000230_pt1 | contig 56754 bp, 47 predicted proteins | sample 041ome_11_FD_148676 | JGI IMG/M metagenome (GOLD analysis project Ga0181605, IMG submission 148676) | Coastal salt marsh microbial communities from the Groves Creek Marsh, Skidaway Island, Georgia - 041411US metaG (spades assembly) | ecosystem: Environmental > Aquatic > Marine > Intertidal zone...
GTTCAATTAGTAGGTGATGATTTGTTTGTGACCAATGAGAAGCGTGTAGCTCGTGGTATTGAGGAGGGTAGTGCCAATTCAGTACTAGTTAAAGTGAATCAAATAGGTACACTTACAGAAACCATCAATACAGTAACATTGGCTAACCGTCACCAGATGACAGCTGTAATGTCACACCGTAGCGGTGAGACTGAAGATGCTACCATCGCTGATTTAGCAGTAGCATTGAATACTGGTCAAATTAAGACTGGTTCTGCTTCTCGTTCAGACCGTATGGCGAAGTACAACCAATTGTTGAGAATTGAAGAGGAATTGGGCGATAGAGCAGTGTTCTTGGGTACCAACTTCCCGTATTTGAAATAATACCCTAAAACCACCTATCATGGATAAGATTAAAGAGCAGTTTCGGGACACCTTCCCTGGCATTGTAGCCGACACCAAAGCATTTTTGAAAGAGAATGCAGATAAAACCATTGGTGAGATTAAGGTGGGCCAATTATATGGCGGTATGCGCGGAATGCCGGCGTTGATTTGTGAAACATCAAAATTGGACCCGGAAGAAGGAATTCGTTTCCGTGGGTATAGCATTCCAGAATTACAAGAGAAGCTTCCGAAATACCCAGGAGGTGAGCAGCCTTTGCCGGAAGGATTGTTCCACTTGATGCTCATGAACGAGATTCCAACGGAAGATCAAGCGCGTCGTTTGAGCAATAACTGGGTACGCAGAAGTAATGTTCCAGTACACGTGTTCAAGGCTATTGATGCATTGCCAAATCGTACACACCCAATGACGCAGTTTTCGATTGCGATTATGGCGATGCGTACAGAGAGTGAGTTTGCAAGAGCTTATCAAGGCGGAGTGCACAAGAGCGAGTATTGGGATGCGACTTACGAGGACAGTATGAACTTGATTGCTCGTTTGCCTCGTGTTGCAGCATACATCTATCGCAGAATGTACCACAACGACCAGCATATTGAACCAGATCCAAAGCTCGATTGGGCGGGTAACTTCGCGCACATGCTAGGGTTTGATAATGATGAGTTCAAGGAATTGATGCGTTTGTACATGACCATTCACGCCGACCACGAAGGTGGTAACGTGAGTGCGCATACGGTGCATTTGGTGGGCTCTGCATTGAGTGATGCCTACTTGAGCTTTGCTGCAGGTATGAACGGTTTGGCGGGTCCGTTGCACGGATTGGCGAATCAGGAGGTCATTCGTTGGATTAATAACATGCGTCAGGAATTGGGCGGTGGATTGCCAACGAAGGAGCAGATTGCGAGTTACTGTAAGAAGACTTTAGCGGATGGAAAGGTGATTCCAGGTTTTGGTCATGCGGTGTTGCGCAAAACGGATCCTCGATACACTGCGCAGCGTGAGTTCGCGCAAGCCAAAATGCCAAATTCTGAGTTGTTCAAGATTGTTAGCATGATCTACGAGGTGGTGCCAGATATCTTGAATGCAACAGGTAAGGTTAAAAATCCTTGGCCAAATGTGGATGCGCACAGCGGTCAGTTGTTGACGCACTATGGCTTGGTAGAATATGAGTTCTACACTGTGCTATTTGGTGTAGCTCGCTCTTTAGGTACTTTGACAAATCTGATTTGGGATCGCGCATTAGGTATGCCGATTGAGCGTCCAGGAAGTACAACGACAGAACTGTTGAAAGCGAAATTAGGGTAAAATTCTAGTTTTGAGACACATAGGCCCTGCAGCATTTTGAGTGTTGCAGGGCTTTTTGTTTGATTTTCAGTGGTTTTATGTTTGGGATTGACTTATATTTGCAGCCCTTTTCGGACATGAAGCGTACTGCCGAGGGGAAAATGAAACAACAATAACCACTTTCGGACCAATGGGAAGTGTACGCTAGGATCCGAAATACAATAATTTTTCTCTCATGTCAGAAGAGAATCAAGTACCACAAGAAGAGGTACAACAAGAGGCGCCTGTTCAGGAGGCCGTTGCAACTGAAGAAACTGTAGACGAAACTGTAGAGGAAACAACTGAAGAGGTTGTTGAGGATACACCGTTTAGCTGGGACGATGTAGAAGGTGCTGCTTCAGCGAGCAAAGATCGCGAGGAGTTGACATCTTTATACGAAGAGACCCTAGGATCTTCAATTGAGCATCAAGTAGTGGAAGGTAAGGTTACTGCTAAAACCGACCGCGAAGTAATTATCGACATCAACTCTAAGAGTGAAGGTGTAGTGAGCTTGAACGAGTTCCGTTACAACCCAGAGCTTGCAGTTGGTGATGCCGTTGAGGTATTGGTTGACCGTCAAGAAGACAAGAATGGTCAATTAGTCCTTTCACACAGAAAAGCACGTTCTATCAAAGCTTGGGACCGTGTTAACGAAGCACACGAAAACGACGAGATCGTTAAGGGTTACGTTAAGGCACGTACTAAGGGAGGTATGATCGTAGACGTATTCGGTCTAGAAGCGTTCTTGCCAGGTTCACAAATCGATGTGAAGCCTATCCGCGATTACGACCAGTACGTAGATAAAACAATGGAATTCAAAGTGGTTAAAATCAATCACGAATTCAAAAACGTTGTGGTTTCTCACAAGGCACTTATCGAAGCTGATCTCGAAGAACAGAAAAAAGAGATTATCGGTAAACTTGAAAAAGGTCAAGTTCTTGAAGGTGTGGTTAAGAACATCACCTCTTACGGGGTATTCATCGACTTGGGCGGTGTAGATGGTTTGGTACACATCACTGATTTGAGCTGGAGCCGTATCAACCACCCATCTGAGGTAGTTGAATTAGATCAGAAAATCAACATTGTAATTCTTGACTTCGATGAAGGTAAGACTCGTATTCAATTAGGTCTTAAGCAACTAGAGAAGCACCCATGGGATGCTTTGAATGCTGATTTGGCTGTAGGGGATACTGTTAAAGGTAAAGTCGTAGTCTTGGCTGATTACGGTGCATTCGTTGAGGTATTGCCAGGCGTTGAAGGTTTGATCCACGTGAGCGAAATGAGCTGGTCTGCACACTTGCGTAGTGCTGGTGATTTCATGAAAGTTGGTGACGAAGTAGATGCACAGGTATTGACTTTGGATCGCGAGGAGCGTAAGATGAGCTTGGGTATCAAGCAAATGACTACTGATCCTTGGACTGATATTACTACTAAGTACCCACAAGGTTCTCAACACAAAGGAACCGTTCGCAACTTTACGAACTTCGGTATCTTCCTAGAGCTTGAAGAAGGAATTGATGGTTTGATCCACATTTCAGACTTGAGCTGGACCAAGAAAGTGAAGCACCCATCTGAATTCACTTCTATCGGTGCAACATTAGAAGTAGTTGTTTTGGACATCGACGCTGAAAACCGTCGTTTGAGCTTGGGTCATAAGCAATTGGAAAACAACCCTTGGGACGATTACGTTAAAGCGTTTGAAGTTGGTTCTACACACACTGGCACCATGATTAATTCTGGTGATAAAGGTGGTGATGTTAGCTTTGCTAGCCACGAAGGTGTAGAAGCATACTGTCCTGCTCGTCACATCACAAAAGAAGATGGTGGTAAGCTTGAGAAAGGCGAAACTGCTGAATTCAAAGTGATCGAGTTCAACAAAGACAATCGCCGTATTGTAGTATCTCACGTAGGTACATACAAAGAGGTTGAAATGAAGAAAGGACGTTCAGCTTCTTCTAACAAAGGAGGCGGTAACATGGTCAGCGCAAGTACTTCGAATGAGCGTTCGACAATGGGGGACTTGGATGCCCTAGCTGCTTTGAAAGAGCAAATGGACAACGAGAACAAGTAATTGTTCTTCCATTGAATATTGAGTCCCCGGGCCTTCGGCCCGGGGATTTTTTTTGCCCGCTGCGCGCGGCTCGCTTGAATGGTGTAAATTCGAGATATGAGAATAGGTCAAATAATTGAAGCATTGGAGCAGTGGGCTCCTCCCTCACTTCAAGAATCTTACGATAATAGCGGTCTCATCGTCGGGAACACAAACTGGGAATCCACGGGTGTTTTAGTGGCCTTGGACTGTTTGGAAAGTGTGGTGGATGAAGCCATCGCAAAGAATATCAACCTGATTGTAGCACACCATCCTATTGTGTTTTCCGGTCTGAAGCGTTTTAATGGTCGCTCTTACATTGAGCGCGTGGTGATGAAGGCAATTAAGCACGATGTGGCCATTTATGCCATTCACACGAATTTAGACAATGTCCTTTGGGGCGTGAATGCCAAGGTGATGGAGGTGTTGGGGATCCCCAATCATGCGATCCTCAGTCCGATGAAAGACGCCTTGAAGAAGTTCGAGGTATATGTGCCGACAGAACATGTTGAAGTCCTAGAGCAAGCTATTTTTGAAGCCGGCGGCGGTAAAGTGAGTGCGTACGAGGAATGTAGTTTTCGCACGGAAGGCGTAGGGTCGTTTAAAGGTACGGCCGGAACTCACCCCGTCATTGGAGAAGTGGGAAAGCGTGAATTTGTCCAAGAGACTAAGTTGGAATTTATTGTTCCTGCCTATGCGGCTTATGCTGTGGAGCGCGCGGCGAGAGCGGCCCATCCTTACGAAGAAATGGCCTATCAATGGCTTGCGGCCGGTAATACGGCAACCCATTTTGGTGCCGGTGCTGTGGGCGAATTGCCGGCGGAATTGGGCTTTGAAGATTTTTTGAAGAAGGTAAAGGCGGCTTTTGGCACGACCATTCGCTATACCACACCTGCAGGTGAAATAGTGAAGAAAGTGGCAGTTTGCGGCGGTTCTGGCAGTTTTTTATTAGGTGCTGCGATGGCCTCAGGAGCGGATGTTTTCATCACTGCGGATTACAAATACCACCAGTTCTTCGATGCCGACGGGAAAATCAGCATCTTAGATGTCGGACATTTTGAAAGTGAGCAATTTACAATCGACTTAATTGCTGACTTCATTGAGAAAAATTTCCCTAAATTTGCGGTTCTCAAAACTGAGGTCAACACAAATCCTATACAGTACTATTAGTATGGCTAAGAAGGCGAAAGAATTAAGCGTAGAAGATAAGCTAAGAGCTCTTTACGATTTGCAAATCATCGACCGTCGTATCGACGAGATTCGTGCATTGCGCGGTGAACTTCCTTTGGAAGTAGAAGATTTGGAAAATGAGGTAGCCGGTTTGGAAATTCGCATCGAAAAGGTGAACAATGAGATTGCTGATCTTGAGAACGATATCAATGAGAAGCAAAACTTGAAAGCCGAATGTGCTGAAAAGATTGCCAAGTACACGAAAGACCAAGAGCAGGTTCGCAACAATCGTGAGTTCGAAGCCATTGCGAAGGAAATCGAGTACCAAGAATTGGAAATCGAATTGGCCGACAAGCGCATTAAAGAATACAGTGCGAAAATTGAAAGTAAGAAAGAAGTGAACGGTGCCAGCGAAGAAAAATTGGCTGAGCGCAAAGATCACTTAAAGCATAAAGTAGCAGAGTTGGATAGCATCATGGCTGAAACACAGAAGGAAGAAGATCTGTTGTTGGCGAAGAGCGAAGAGACTAAAGCTACGATTGAAGATAGGTTGGTAAAAGCTTACGATCGTATTCGCAGTGCTACTATGAATAAATTAGCGGTGGTGAGTGTTGAGCGTGGTGCTTCTGCCGGTTCATTCTTCGTTATTCCTCCGCAACGTCAGATGGAGCTTGCGCAGCGCAAGAAAATCATGATTGATGAGCACAGTGGACGTATCCTAGTAGATCCTTTACTAGCTCAGGAAGAAGAAGAAAAAATGCAAGATATGATTGCCAGTTGGTTGAAATAATCCTCTGGTAAGACAGTAAAGAAAAACCCGCGCGTGAGCGCGGGTTTTTTTATGGTCTAAATCAGGATTCGTAAAGGAATTCTCGTACGCGGATCATCGATCAAAAAAAGGTTTTCCCGAACTCTCGCAGACTGTTCGTAGTCACGCGAAGACTCGTATTTCGCCACCGCTGCTGAACTCTCGCTGCCCGCTTGTAGTCACGCTAAGACTCGCATTTCGCTCACCGCTTCTAAACACTCGCAGGCTCCTGCGTCTCCAGAAAAACTCGTACCACGACATAAACGCCGGAGCTCAGATCATCTACTTCGTACAAACGTAAAGCATTTCACGCTTCGGTAGGGCGTACTTCTCGAAGAAGCCGCTAGGCAGTTCTTTTTGTGCATCAAAGACAGAAACCTTGAAACCAGCGGCTTTTAGGCGATCCGGGTAATCTTGGCCATAGAGGCGGACGTGGTCGTATTGACGGAACCTGCGTTCGCGTTCTGCGGGATCCTTGATGGTGATGTCTTCGTCTGTTTTTTCGTAATCCGGGTCCAGTGGTACTTGCATGATGGCTAAGCCTCCTGGTTTTAGGATGCGGTGTAGTTCTACCATCGCTTGGTGATCGCTGTCCACATGCTCTAGTACGTGATTACAGAAGATGGTATCAAAGGTGTTGTCCTCGATGGGGATATTTTGAACGTCAAATCGAAGATCTGCCAATGGTGAGAACAGATCCGCAGTGGTGTAATCGAGGTGTTTCATCTTGCGGAATCGGCCATAGAAACATTGTTCAGGGGCGATGTGCAAGAGTTTTTGTGGACGCGTTAAAAAGTCCGTGTAGTCTTTGAGGTACAGCCATAGCAAGCGGTGACGCTCTAAGCTGTTGGTACCTGGGCAAAGAGCATTTTCACGTTGGTTGTTGCCATATCCGTAGGGAAAGAAGCGGCTATATCCACGACCGTCAATGGGGTCTACGAATTTGTTGCCTTTAAAGATGACCGGTGCCACCCATTGGACCAAATAGCTTAGTCTGATCAGTAGGGGGCGAGGGACCTTGGCTAAGGCCCATTTCATTATGCGTGAGATCATAGTTTTTCGTATTCCGCCGGTTCCATGCCGAGGGCATCATAGATGTACTGGAAGGTACTTAGGATTTCAGGTTCGCCATTTACTACAGCGACGTCGTGTTCGAAGTGCGCACTGTTTTTTCCATCTGCGGTAAGAATGGTCCATCCGTCCGGGAGCTGTTTGATGCGATGGGTGCCGAGGTTGATCATAGGCTCGATGGCAATGACCAATCCTTCTTGAATTTTCTTGCCGCGACCGCGTTTGCCGTAATTGGGCACTTGTGGTTCTTCGTGCATTTGCTTTCCAAGTCCGTGGCCCACGAGTTCGCGAACCACCCCGTAGCCTTTGCTTTCGGTATATTCTTGAACGGCTGCGCCAATATCACCGACGCGATTGCCCGCTTTTACCTCGCGAATCCCTGCATATAAAGAGGCTTTAGTATCCTCGAGTAGGCGTGCTGTAGCCGCATCTACTTCACCGATAGGGAAGGTGTAGGCGTGGTCTCCATAGAATCCGTTCATCAATACTCCACAGTCCACAGACATGATATCGCCTTCTTGAAGCGGAGTTTTACCAGGGATTCCGTGAACGACTTGGGCATTTGGAGACATGCAGAGGGTGTTGGGGAAGTCGTACATGCCCAAAAATCCAGGGATGCCGCCATGATCGCGGATGAATTCCTCAGCCTTCTTATCAAGCTCCAGCGGAATGGCTCCAGGGACCAATAAGGGTGCAAGCATCCCTAAGGTCTTACTGACCAATTGTGCGCTTTCACGCATCAATTCAATTTCTTCCGCACTTTTGTATTTGATCATCCTTTAGGGTTCAATAAGTTCAAGCCGGTCATTTCCTCTGGCTGGGCAACGCCCATCAAGGTTAATAATGTAGGTGCAATATCGCCCAAACGTCCTTCATTTAAGGTGAATTCTTCGGCACTGCTGCCGACCAAGAAGCAAGGGACAACGGTGGTTGTGTGAGCGGTGTTTGGAGAGCCGTCTTCGTTCACCATGCAATCGGCGTTTCCGTGATCGGCCAAGATGATGAATTGATAATTGGACCCTAAACCAGCTTCAACCACAGATTGCAGGCAAGAATCGACCGTTTCACAAGCCTTTATTGCTGCTTCCATCACTCCCGTATGGCCTACCATATCCGGGTTTGCGAAGTTCAAACAGATGAAATCCGTCGTGCCTTCTTGTAATTTTGGAACAATGGCGTCGCGGATATCTCCGGCGCTCATTTCTGGTTGTAGGTCGTAAGTAGCGACTTTAGGAGAGGGGCAAAGTAACCTACTTTCCCCTTCAAATGGTTTTTCACGTCCGCCCGAGAAGAAGAACGTGACGTGTGGGTATTTCTCAGTTTCCGCAATACGAATCTGAGTCTTCCCTGCAGCTTCAAGCACTTCACCGATGGTATTGACCAAATTATCCTTGCGGAACACGACATTCACATTTTTAAACGTCTCGTCGTAGCTAGTCATGGTCACATAGTGCAAGGGAAGGGCGTGCATATTCTGCTCGTGGAAATCCTGTTGGCTCAACGCTTGGGTGATTTCACGGCCGCGGTCTGTGCGGAAATTGAACATGATGACTACATCATTGTCCTCAATCTTTGCCACAGGCTGTCCTAGGTGGTTCACACATACGTGCGGTTCCATAAATTCGTCTGTTATGCCGGCGTCGTAACTGGCTTGAATGGCTGCCAGTGGGTCTAATGTCGTAGCGCCTTCGCTGTTGACCATACAATGGTAGGCCTTTGCGACGCGCTCCCAGCGTTGGTCGCGGTCCATTGCATAATAACGTCCAACAAAAGTGGCTAAGGTCCCGGTAGTCTGGGCCATGTGGTCGGTCAAATCTGTCAAGAATCCCAAACCACTTTGTGGGTCGCAATCGCGCCCATCCGTGAAAGCATGAACATAAACGTTCTCGAAAGCTTCGGCAAACAACCAGCTACACAAGGCCTTGGCGTGGTTTAGGTGGGCATGAACACCGCCGTCGCTGACTAGACCAAGCAAGTGAATCTTGCTATTATTGGCTTTGGCATAGGCAAGCGCTTCTTGAAGTGTCGCGTCTTCTGCGAAATCTCCATGCTCAGCGGCCAAATTGATTTTGACCAAATCTTGGTACACTACGCGACCCGCACCGAGGTTCATATGACCTACTTCGGAATTACCCATTTGTCCTTCGGGTAGTCCTACATCGAGACCGCTGGTTTTGATCCAGGTTTGTGGGTAGTTTTTATATAGGCTATCCACAAAAGGAGTATGGGCCTTGTCGATGGCGCTGACCTCAGGGTTGTCAGCGCGTCCCCATCCATCGAGGACTATCAGTGCTGTCTTCTTCATAGCGTGTGTTGTGGCCACAAATTTACGGTTTATTAGGGCAAAAAAAACCCGCCAATGGAGGCGGGTTTTCAAGTATACTTTAGGGCTTAATAGACGGCAATCCAAGCATTTTGCGTGATGGCTTTTGCCTGGTCTCTTGAGCGTACAGCGTCCCCAATATTGTCGTGTTGACTATAAACAACTCTGTGCATGTTCTGATTTTGAATTAAATGCATTTTTGTTTTTTTGGTTGAAATGCTATTAATAAAGTCAAATGCGAGTGATTTACTCTCAAATGATCCAATGATCACATAATAGTTTTTGGTAAGTGGTTTATTTGAAGCGTGGGCATTATTATCAATTGATGTGAGAGCTATCGAGTCTTTTTTAGCTTCTAACGCGTCAGTTAACTGATTTACTTTTTCAGCATATGTTTTGGAGGATTCTTCTAATGTTTTGTTTAGTTCCTCAGATTTTTCTTGTTCCGCTTTAACATCGGCTTGAAGTTTCGTGACTAGCGCTTTCGCGTCAACGATGGCCTGTTGGGCTCTTTTTGAAGTTCCATCCAATCGAATGGCTGTATATAATCTTAATACAGCATCGTTGCTTGAACCAACAATGACTTTGCCATCGATGTAATCATCAACAAACAAGGTGTAACGCGATCCCAATATTAGGGTACCGAACGGAAGTAAATCAGGTAATTCCATGTTGGCGCCTATGACTATGTGTTCAGAGAATGAAAATTTTCCTTCTGAGAATTCTGAGAGGCCTGAGCCAACTCCAGCGCTAATATTGAATTTTGTGATTACAGCATCCGTTTTTGGGGTCAAAATGTTATAGTGACCAATGATTTCCATAGGGACAATTTTTCGAGAAAACGTTCCCGGAGTTCCTATTCCGGTGATCCCTATAGATATCTCTCCTGAAAGCTGTTGGTCAAAAACATAGTAAGCGCCTAAGCGAATTCCAGCATTTGCTGCAGGGACACTTAAATTACTTAGGTTGTAGTTAAACGGCACATCTGTTATGTGAATACTTTCTTCAACGCTCGATAGAAAATGCCATTGCGATGATTGGGCAACGACCTGAGGGATAATTGTCGAAGAGAATAAAAATAATGCTATAAATTTCATTTTAATCATACCATATAGTGACCCAAGGCGAATAACCAAAATTCCTTAATTCTTGCACCTTTTGTTCTCTTTCGTTAATACTAGAATATATACCAAGTACTACCCTGTACTTTCTTATTGGACTAACCTCCCAGATAAAAGGCTTCTCTAGGCTTGGGGATATCTCTTCCATAAAATCTTGAGCTTCTTGCAAAGAGTCAAAGGTTTTCAAAACAACAGCATAATTTAATTCACTCTTTATTAGAGGATTCGAGTCATGCTTTGTGTACATGATGGGTTGTTTGGCGTTTGAATTTTTCTTATTAGTTTCAAAAGTGGTAAAGCCATATTCATCAACGAAATTGGACATTAGTTTAACTAAACTGTCTAACTCTTCTGAGAATTTAAAATACAGACTAGAATCTGGGCTTGTAAACCGTTTATCATTCAACGAGGATTTTTCTGAATTTTGCAACATTTCGATTTCAAATTTTAATCTAGCTATGTTTTGTACTAGGATTTGAAAGGACTCTGGCATTTCGGCATCTTTGGTTTGACTAAAAAAAATCTCAGAGTCGGATGTTGCATTGGAATTATCGACTGTTTTATCTTCTGGGCTGTGCTCTGAAGCATAGCCATCGTCAAATCTATCCTTGCTTATGTCTTGAAGAGTTTCAATGTTTGTAATAACATCTTTTTGAAATTCATCTGTGCTATGATTTAGGTTGTACCCTGAAGATATTAAACTCTCTTTTTTTGCCTGTGAATGATTGGCATCATTTAAATCAATTCTGAAACTTGTGAACCATCGGCTTAATTGGTCTCGACCTCCTAATTCGTTCCAGGCGTCAATATTATCATCTCTAAATATTGAATGGCGATATCCTATAGCTAAGGTTTGTCCTTGGAACTGGAACAGGTCCAAACTAGCTCCTATGGAGAGATTAGCTGAGCTTGAGTTGTATCCGGAAGTGTTATAATTTTCGCTTCTAGCTCTTACAAATGACATCCCTGCTCCCACATCGGCATACCAATGCATTGGAATTTTGTCATTAATTGGATTTGAATAAACGTTGTAGTGACCAATGATTTCTACGGGTACCAGTTTAGTGCTAAATGAACCAAGTTTAGCAGATCCAATTACACCTAAGGTAGCCTCAGCCCATAATTTATTGGAGAAGAACTGATACATACCAATTCTAATACCCGCATTATTTGCTGCGTTAGAAAGATTAAGTGGATTAATAGAAGAAATACGGTCGCCAATAATAAATGATTCTTCGACTGAGGTGTACCAGCCGGATGGTCCATTTGGAAAACGTAATGAGTGGCCTTGCATTTCTAAACCAGCTAAGTCTATTCGGTATGATGTGTACCATCGACTTAATTGGTCAAAACTGCCATTCTCGTTCAAAGCATCTATGTTATCGTCATTAAAACATGTGTGACGATACCCTATTGCAACTATCCCACCATTCCACTGAATCACATCCAAACTTACACCCAGACTAAAATTCTCAGATAAAGAATTATATCCGCCCAAATTATAGTTGGTGCTTTGAGCTCTGATAAATGAAGAGCCGATACTTGCATCTGCATACCATGTTAAAGGAATGTTTGTAGAGAAATCCATTTCTGCCAATTTGTATTGGCCTGTTAGCTCAAAAGGCACCATGTTGGTTGTAAAAGCGCCGAGCCTGGCAGATCCAATGACTCCGATGCTTCCCGACAAGGTCAGTTTATCGTTTATGTGCGCCATTCCGCCTAAACGAATACCACTGTTGTTAGCTGCGTTGCTAAGGTTTAAGAGGTTAATTGAGGATGATTGATCTCCAATAATGAATGCTTCTTCTGCAGAGGTCAAGTAAGACCATTTAATTTGTCCGTCACTATGATAGACAGTTAACATCAAGAGAAATAAAAAATGGAGACGCTTCAACATTTCTTAGGTATGGATGGTAATTAGTATTAATCGGTATAGTCGAAAGATAGGGAAATATTTCCCACTTCCACCGCCACTTCTCCCTTGCGGAATACACGCGCAGTGTGCTCGCCCTTGAGCTCCATGTGCTCGCCGTGAACTCGGATCCAAGACCCTTCGCGTAAGCCAATGACGGGTTGGTCGTTGAAGTGATGAAATTCTTTAATACGGGTCTCGCGGGTTTCTCCCATGTGTGTGCTGCCTTCTACCGGGTCGAGGTAATGCGGGTTGATGTTGAAGGGGACCCAGCCAAATGCCTCGAAGCTCGGCGGATACACAATGGGCATGTCGTTGGTGGTGCAAATGCTGATACCGGTCAGGTTGCATCCGGCTGAGGTGCCCATATAGGGTTTGCCGGCGCGTACGGCGGCATCAATGGTATGGAAATAACCGGTGTTGCGAATGGTATCACAGAGCACAAAGGTGTTCCCGCCGCCGGTGAAAAAACCATCGGCCCAATTCGTTCCTTCCTCTGCCGTCTCAAATTCGTGTGCCCCACGCATCTCAAACCCCCAGGCTTCAAAGACCTCTTTGGCTCGGACGGTATAGGCGTCGTGGGTCATGCCGCCGGGTCGTGCAAAGGGGATGAAAAGGATTTTCTTGGCGGAAGAAAAGAAATCTTTGCACTCCGTTTCGAGGTAGCTCAGGTAGGGTTTTCCGTATACAGTAGAAGTGCTGACAATCAGTAGATTCATAGTTATTTCGCTTCGTTGAATAGGTAAGTCCACACGCTTTTCTTGCCTTGGCTTAGCTCGGTCCAAATAGGGCGAACCACGCCGTCGTAGGCAGAGATGTGGTTGTAGTCGCCCATGAAGACAGCATCATTTGGGGTGAAGGGGGCGTCATTGATTTGTTGCTCGGTCCAAGTTGCTCCGCCGTCGTGCGATACAGCGAGGTATGTGTTGGTGGCGGCATCTTCAAGGCCTCGACGGTCGTAATACACAGCATAGAGGTAGCCGGTAGTGGGGTCGACGGTGAGCCACGGGAGGAATTGGTCGCTTTGGCCTCCTTCCGGGCTGATAGTTTGTTTTAGGGACCAATTGGCCCCAGCATCGTCGCTAAACGAGAAATACACCTCGCCGCCCATGGAGTAATCTTGATCGCCCCAGCAAAGGTAAATGCGTCCGTAATAGGGGCTTGAAGGGCAGTGGTCTACGACAGTAATGGGCATGCCGTTGCATCGCGAGAAGCCTTCATAGCTTTGGGACCACCCGGCAAATTGGGTGCTGACGAGGACATCTTGCCAGTGCTTGCCGTCGAGACTTCTGCTCACATAGAGTGAGTCGCGCAGTGCCCAACCCACGTACATGGCGTTTTTGATGCCATAGGCAGGAACAGCACCTTCTGCCGTGCCATCATCATCGATGCAATCCCCGGCTCGGTCGGTGATGATCACAGGGGTACTCCAGGATTCGCCTTGGTCGTAGCTCTGAGAGAACAGGATGGTGCTTTTGCAATCTGGGTTGTCGGTGCCGTAAGAATCGAATTGGGTCCAGCTCAACCCAATGGTGCCTTTGGTGGGGTGCTCGGCTACCCATTCTTTGTCGTGTTTCTTACCATTGATCGCGGTGAAGCTTCCATCGTTGAATGTCCCTTCGGGTCCGTCCTTGGTTTGACAAACCATACGGTCGAGGATTTGGTCACTGCGCCAATTCGTGCCTTCAGGGTCGCTGAGGTGGAAGAAATACACGCGGCCTGAACGATCTGCATGGAGTACAGGATCGCCCCAAACGCCGTAGGGAGAGGTTAGGGCTTCGGTGGTCCAAGTCGCTCCGCCGTCGGTGCTTTGGTAAAAGTTGTTGAGGACGCTGCCCGCATAAATGTTTGAAGGATTCGTGGGGTCTACAGCGATCGAGGGTTCGCAAATTCCTGTTTTAAAGGCAGGGCCTTCATGGATTTTTACGGCTTGGGCATTGGCGGCGATTCCCGCAAATAGCAGGACGGTAGAAAGGATTTGGGTCGAAAATTGGCGTATTTTCACGGGCATGAAATTTTTACTCGTCATTTGGTTTTGGTGGGCAGGGGCTGTGGCCCAAGACCCGGCTGTGCACACTAAGGTACGGCATGAGTTCTATGTGAGCGTCACGGATTTCCACGTGGATATAGAAAAAGGAAAAATTACGGGGGTGGTGAAAACCTTTCCTGACGATTGGGAGCGCGCAATGAATGCGCTGTTGCAGGAAAAAGTGATGCGCTATGTACAATTGGACTCCAACCAAAGAGCGGCATTGCACGGTCAATACCTTGAGCAGCACATCCAATTGAACTTGAATGGAGAAGCGATGGCCGTGGAGTATTTCGGCACCTCAAGAGGTCCGGATGAAGTGTATCTGTTATTCACGGCGGAGTACGGAGATAAGGAATTGGAGGAGTTGAGTGGGAATTGGTCCATAAAACATACCCTGCTTGCAGATATTTATCCTTCCCAAGAAAACATTGTGATTTTCCATTACGACGGCCGCAAACAGACCAATAGTTGCCGTGAAAGCAATGATTACCGCTTAAACTTTAATTTTTAAATGTTCTACTTCAACCTAGGCATTCGCCACATTACGGACCTCGAAGGGTACGACCATATGTTGTTCTTATTGGCCTTAACGCTTCCGTTGAGCTTTGGGCAATGGAAGGCCACCCTGAAGTGGATTACGGCATTTACCGTGGGTCACAGTCTTAGTCTTGGCTTGGCCGCCACAGAAGTAGTTAGGCCGCCGAGTGAGTGGGTCGAGCTGGGCATTGCTGTGACCATCGCGATGACGGTGGGGTACCACCTGATCAATGGATTCAAAGTGGTGCAGGGGGCGATGTGGCTCTCTGGAATCTTTGGATTGATTCACGGATTGGGATTTGGGTCGTACTACTCATTCATTGCCCAAAGCGATTCTTTTTGGTGGGCGTGGATTCCATTTAATGCAGGAATTGAGGCCGGCCAAATTCTCGTGGTTCTGGTCTTGCTTTTTGTATATTGGGCAGTCGAAAAAATTTGGCGCAATCCCAAAGCCTTAAAGTGGATGCTGAGCGGGGTGATTTTAACCTTGAGTATTCAAATGATTTTGGACCGATTGTCCCTCTAACTTGTACTTAAAACCTTTCTATATGAAGCGCATTTTAGTATCGCTCGTTGCCCTGGCCACCCTTGGCCTCTCGGCACAAAATGTAAACACTTCGAAATTCAGACAATTGGGCCAGGAGCTTCCTACTCCAAACGTCTACCGTACCGCTTCGGGCGCGCCGGGTCATGAATATTACCAGCAGCAGGCAGATTACGACATGTCCATTACCTTGGACGATGAAACCCAGCGTATTTACGGTGAGGAAACCATCACCTACACTAACAATAGTCCAGATGAGCTTCGCTATTTATGGGTCCAATTAGACCAAAACATGCGCGCTCAAAACAGCATGACGCAGCAAATCCAAACGGGCGGCATCTTTAACGACCGTACCGGAACGCCACAGACGGCGTTCAATCAATTAAAGAACAGCCAGTTCTATGATTTTGACGGGGGCTTCAAACTAGATTACGTACAAACTACTTCAGGCAGCAACTTGCGCTACACCATCAACAATACCATGATGCGTGTGGACCTACCTTCACCATTGCGCAAGGGCCAGTCGTTCAGCTTCAAGATCAAATGGTGGTTCAACATCAACGACCGCATGGATATTGGCGGTCGTTCGGGTTACGAATACTTTGAAGAGGATGATAACTACCTCTACACCATTGCTCAGTTCTTCCCTCGCATGGCCGTGTACAACGACGTGGAAGGATGGCAGAATAAACAATTCCTAGGACAAGGGGAGTTTACCTTGCCATTTGGTGATTATAAGGTGAGCATTACCGTACCGACGGACCACGTAGTAGCGTCTACCGGTACATTGACGAACGCTTCACGCGTGCTGACCTCTACACAGCGTGCCCGTTTGGCCAAGGCGGAGAAGAGCTTTGACGATCCTGTGATCATCGTGACGCAAGACGAAGCCATTGAGGCGGAGCAGAACAAAGCAAAAAGCACGAAGACTTGGGTTTTTGAAGCCGAAAATGTGCGCGATTTCGCTTTTGCCACGTCGCGCAAGTTCATTTGGGATGCACAGGCCGTTGATATTAACGGTAAAACCACGATGGCGATGAGCTATTACCCGAAAGAAGGAAATCCATTGTGGGAGCAGTACTCGACGCGAGTAGTGGCACACACACTCAAGGTATATAGCAAGTTCACCGTGGATTACCCGTACGAAAAAGCCATCTCGGTTCATACGAAGTGGATCGGAATGGAATACCCGATGATTTGTTTCAACGGTGGCCGTCCAGAGGCCGATGGTACCTACAGCGAAGGCACGAAATATGGTATGATTGGGGTGATCATTCACGAAGTAGGTCACAACTTCTTCCCGATGATCATTAACTCAGACGAGCGCCAATGGACTTGGATGGACGAAGGTTTGAACACCTTTGTACAGTACTTGACAGAGCAGGAATGGGATCACGATTACCCATCACGTCGTGGACCGGCGCACAAGATTGTGCCTTATATGAGTGGTCCAAAAGAGGAGATGGTTCCTATTATGACAAATTCTGAAAGCGTACTTCAGTTTGGTAATAACGCCTACGGCAAGCCGGCTACAGCATTGAATATTCTTCGCGAAACCGTCATGGGTCGTGAACTGTTCGACTACGCATTTAAGGAGTACAGCCGTCGCTGGGCATTCAAACACCCGTCTCCGGCAGATTTCTTCCGTACTATGGAGGATGCGTCCGGTGTAGATTTGGATTGGTTTTGGCGCGGGTGGTTCTACACCACCGACCACGTGGATATCGCCTTGAAGGACGTACAGTGGTACCAGATGTCTACGCAGAACCCAGATATTGAAAAGCCTTTCCAAGAAGCAAAAGCAGAAGAGGCGGATGCCCATATCGGTAAACCTCGCAATAGTGTCATTCGCACCATGGTGGATGAAGTTCCAGAAACGCGTGATTTCTACAACTCATACAATCCATATGCAGTGAGTGAAGCAGACCGCGAGGCCTACAAGCGCTACCGCGATGGCTTGACCGCTGAAGAAGCGGCAATGTTGGACGCAGGTCACCATTTCTACGGTCTGACTTTCGAAAATCAAGGAGGTTTGATCATGCCATTGGTGTTGCGATTCACCTTGGAGGATGGGCAAGAAGAGGTTGTTCGCATTCCAGCTGAGGTATGGCTGAAGAATGAGGATGAGTTTACCAAATGGTTCAACTTCACACAACCTGTCGTTCAAATTACGCTGGATCCATTCTTGGAAATGGCGGATACGGATCGTTCGGACAACTACTGGCCAGCGCTACAAGAGCCCAATAAGTTTGATGTGTATTCTCGCGGAGCCACAAGTCGTTGGGACCGCAACGGTCGCTCAAACCCTATGCGCGAAGCACGCGCTACCGAGGGTAGATAAGCGAAGAAAAACAGTGTAAGATCTAAAACCCCCTGAATTGCTCAGGGGGTTTTTTGTTTAACAGAGTCTTACCATTTCTCGGATACTGTCTGATTATAGACCGGCGTTCTATGGCTAATTAATTAACCACTATGAAGTTTACCGAGAAACCCATGTTCAAGATGCTAGCCATTGGAGTGCTGGCCTTGTTGCTACTCATCCCCGCGGGATTGATTCAGAATCTCATTCGCGAGCGGGAATTCACCCAAGATTCAGCCATTGCTGAAATGACCAGTGTTTGGGGCGGCGAGCAAATGCTCGTAGGTCCATACCTCACTGTACCCTTTGACGATCCTTATACGGTGACCAATTCCGACGGCAGCGAAGAGATCAGTTATGCGCGAAAGTACCTCTACATTCTTCCCGAAAACCTGGTGGGCAATGCGGAGGTATTGCCGGAAACTCGTACGCTGGGAATCTATGAGGCCATCGTTTATAAGAGTGATATTGCGATCAACGGTTCCTTCGTTTTGCCGGATTGGGAAAAGGTCGGGGTGCTGCCACAGCACATTGCCTGGGAGAAGGTGACCGTGAACATCGGCATCTCTGATTTACGAGGGGTAGAAGGAGCCTTCGATTTTAATTGGAATGAAGAATCTCTGGCCATGAGCTCCGGACTGGTGACCAATGATATATACAACTCCGGCATCCACACCAGCGTAGATTTGAAAGCGGCGACGGAATACAATTTCTCTTTTTCGACCGGATTGCGAGGCAGCAGAAGGCTGTCGGTAGTGCCACTGGGTAAGCAGAGCGCTTTCAGTATGGAATCCCCTTGGACCGAACCAAATTTTGAGGGGAGTTTCGCTACTCAGAAATACGAATCTGATGAAGAGGGTTTCACGGCCCATTGGGAGGTCAGCCATTTGAATAGGAATTATCCTCAGAGTTGGATAGGCCGTCAATATGCGCCTACGTCCGATTATTTCGGAACCGAATTTGTGCGCACCGTAGATAGCTATAGCAAGACGAATAGGGTAGTGAAATACGCCATCCTCATCATTGCGTTGACCTTCATGGTCTTTTATTTCTCAGAGTTGATCAAGGGCTCTAAAGTCAATGCCTTGCAATATGTGTTGGTTGGATTGGCGTTGGTGCTCTTCTACACGCTGCTGCTGTCTTTTAGCGAACACATTGGTTTTAATGCGGCCTATGCGGTGGCGGCGTTGATGACCATCGCCATGGAATTTTTGTATTCGAAAAGTGTCTTGGGCAGCGCTAAACTCGCAGCATATGTTGCAGGAGTCTTGGCCTTGCTGTATTCGTTCATTTTTGTGTTGATCCAATTAAAGGATTTCGCACTCCTCGCCGGTAGTTTAGGGTTGTTTGTGATCCTCGGTGTGATCATGTACATCTCGCGGCAAATCCGCTGGGAGGAATAACAAAAAAGGCGCCCATCGGGCGCCTTTTTTTTATGAGGTTTTGGAGCTTAGTTCATGACCATGTCCAAATATTGACTCAATCTGTTTTTGAGGTTTTTGCGTTCCACGATAAAATCTAGGAAGCCGTGCTCCAATAAGAACTCTGAAGTTTGGAAGCCTTCTGGCAAGTCTTTACCAATAGTTTCCTTGACTACGCGAGGTCCAGCAAACCCGATCAAAGCACCCGGTTCTGCGATGTTGATATCACCTAGCATGGCGTAAGAAGCCGTCACACCACCCGTTGTTGGATCCGTAAGGAAGGAGATGTACGGGATTTTCTTATCGTCCAGTAGGGCGATTTTAGCTGAGGTCTTGGCCATCTGCATCAAAGAAAATGCCGCTTCCATCATACGCGCACCACCTGATTTCGAAATCATGATAAACGGCGCACCGGTATTGAGGCTTTGATCCATGGCGCGTGAGATTTTCTCTCCCACTACGGAACCCATGGAGCCGCCGATGAAGTTGAAGTTCATACAAGCGACTACCACTTCACGGCCGTTCATCATTCCATATCCGGTGGTGATGGCGTCCTTCAGTCCTGATTTCTTTTGGCCTGCCTTCAAACGATCGGTGTAGGGCTTGGTGTCCTCGAATTTAAGAGGGTCCTTGCTTTGCATATTGGCGTCCAATTCTGTGAATGCCCCGTCGTCAAACAGTATTTCGAAGTACTCTTTCGCGTTGATGCGGTCGTGGTGTCCACAATTGCCGCACGTCCAGAGCGTTGCTTTGTGATCTTCTACACTTACTATGACCTTACATTTTGGACACTTGTGCCATAGGCCATCGGGGGTTTCCTTTTTGTCCTTGGTCTCGGTTGTAATCCCCTCTTTTGTTCTCTTAAACCAACCCATGTAAGTTGAAATATTTAAGTTTCAGTTTGCTAATGTAGATAAAAAGGGCACTCCTTCTGCAGGAGTGCCCTTTGAGTTTCTCGGAAAATCCGTCGCTTATGCGATGGTGATTTCGTCGTTCAAGTATACATCTTGTACCGCGTGAAGTAGTGCGATACCGTCTTTGTATTCCTTCTGGAATGCCTTGCGACCTAGGATCAAACCTTGACCACCTGCACGCTTGTTGATTACGGCAGTGGCTACAGCTTCGCTCAAGTCGTTTGCGTCGTTTCCGGTAGAAGCACCACCAGAGTTGATTACACCGATACGGCCGTTGTAGCTGTTCAATACTTGGTAACGAGTCAAATCAATAGGGTTATCTGTAGTCAATTCAGAGTACACTTTAGGGTGTGTCTTACCGTGACCGGTTGCGTTGTAACCGCCATTGTTTTCAGGCAATTTTTGCTTGATGATATCCGCTTGGATGGTTACACCCAAGTGAATCGCTTGTGAGCTCAAATCTGCAGAAGTGTGGTAGTCTACGCCGTCCACTTTGAACGCGTCGTTACGAGTGTAACACCATAGAATGGTGGCCATACCTAATTCGTGCGCTCTTTCGAAAGCCATTGCTACTTGCTCGATCATCTCACGTGATTGTGGGTGACCGAAGTAGATAGTAGCACCTACTGCACAAGCACCCAAGTTCCAAGCCTCGTCTACTGAACCGTAAGGGCTCTGGTAGAAAGTATTTGGCGCACTCAAGAATTCGTTGTGGTTGATTTTTACCACGAAAGGAATCTTGTGTGCCCACTTGCGAGCTACAGTGGCCAATACACCGTAGGTAGAAGCTACCGCGTTACAACCTGCATCAACCGCCATCTTAACGATGTTTTCAGGATCGAAGAACATTGGGTTAGGCGCGAAAGAAGCACCAGCACTGTGCTCGATACCTTGGTCAATAGGTAGGATGCTCAAGTATCCAGTGTTTGCCAAACGGCCTGTGCCGTACAAACGCTGTAGTGAGTTCATCACTTGGATACTGCGGTTAGATTCTGTGAAAGATTCCGTGACAAAGTTGCCTGATGGAAGTATCGCCAAAGAATCTTTGGTGATTGCAGTTGAGGTGTGGTTTAACAACGTATCTGCTTGGTCTCCTAGCAACTCTCTAATTTTGTCAATGGACATCATAGTTATAGGTGTTTAATTGTGCGGGCTAAAATAGGCCAAAAATGCACAACAATAAACCCCAGTTCTAGAAAGGATATCCTATGCCTAATGTTAGGTTAAAATCGTGCCATTTCGGGTCTTGAATTACCCAGTTTGACCGGTCTACAGCCCCCGGATGATGCACTTTCAGGGCGATATCGGCACGCATGATGAAAAATTCCAAATCGTATCGGAACCCTATACCTGTATTCAGGCCCAATTGTTTGTAGAAGGTGTTCCATCCGAAAGTGCCTTTGGAAATAGCGTCTAATTGGTCCGCGGTTAAATCATTTCCGTAAGACCTGTTGTAGAGCCACATGTTCCCAGCATCCAAGAATACTGCTCCTTTCCAAGCGTCGTGCATGGTAAATCTATATTCGGCATTGGCGACAAATTTGATGGGTGCCGCAGCGAAGTATCCGCTAGTGCGCAAGAGTTCTTCGGAGGTGGCGCCCGGTCCAAAATGGTAGGCGGTCCAGCCACGCATGTCGTTTGCCCCGCCCATGAAAAAGGACTTTTCAAACGGCATGAAGCTTTGGTCGGGGCTCCAGTGTTGGGACAGGCCTAGGAACGTTCTGAAGGCGATCTCGCGCTGGTGTACCAAGGGCTGGTATAGGCGGAAGTCCACGGAGCCTTTGGCAAAGGGCATCAATGGCACGCCGCTGATGGAGCTAAGTCCCATGCTGCGCCACAGGTGTCCGCCGGTTTCGAGCTCTAGAGCGGCGAAGTACCTCGTGTTGCCTTGGGTCCAAGTTTTGTTCATCCTGTAGCCGCTCTGTGCGAAAACCAAATCTTGGAAACCGTTGAACAGGAAGGGGGCGAGGGTGCTGTCGGAGTTGAAGTCAATCTGTACAAATGAGAATCGCCATGGGCTTAGGGTATGCTGTGCGCCGTTGACTTTCCAGCGGTACTCAAGGTAGGAGCTCAGTACATTTCGATTGAATTCGTCTACGCGGAATTGGAAAGAGGATTTGAGTCCAATTTCTGTACGGGGTTGCCAGTACTTAGATTTTGAGGGGAGTAATGCGGTGGGCAAAAGAAACTTTGGAAAGCGCAAACTTCCGGATGCGTTGAGTTCGCGGGCATCTAATAACCAAGTGGTGTTGGTGGAGTTGCGTTGTTCGGTCACCGAGCCTCCGAGGCTGAGGCGGAGTACTTCGCCTCCTTTGAACAGGTTGCGGTTGTCCCAGCTGAATTGGCCTCCTAGACCTATGCTTCCATTATTGCCCAAGCCTTCTATACCTGCACTGACCGAGCGCTTCGATAGGGGCGTGAGTTTTAGGTTGGCCATGAGGTCGTCGCCGGATTCGACAATGTCGATCTCCACGCTTTTGAAGACGCCGAGGGCAACGAGGTTCTTATAAGTTTCTTTAATGGCGCTGCTGTTGTAGCGGTCGCCGGCAGATAAGAAGATTTGTTGGTCGATAAACTCGGGGCGGAACTTTAGGCCATTTTGTACCACATCGATTCCGTGCGAGGTGCGGGTGATGTCCGTAATTACCGTGGTGGTACCGTAATCGTAAGTGGGCTGCGCTCTTATGCTCGTGAGCGTTCGGCGACGTACATCACCTCCAAAACTGTAGGGGTCGACCACGCCGATGAGGTGAACGTCGTTGGGGCCGTGAGTGGTATCCACTTCGAAATAGACCCAGCCCAGTTGGGCTTTGTAGTATCCGTTGTTTTTAAGAAAGTTCGTTAGGTCGAGCTGGGCTTGTTCGATCTCCTCAGCAACCACGCCGTCTCCAGCAGCAAAGGGAGCTGGATAATGGGCCAGGGCGGAGTCGATGAAGCGGTTCGTAGAATGAAGCTCGAAGGAACCGAGGGTGTGCTTTGGCCCTGTGTTGACCTCGTAATAGGCCTTGGCCTTGCGGCCTTTTACTTTTTCGTAGCTCGTGACTTCGGCATTGAAATAGCCAAGGTTGAAATAATGTATGCCCAATTGTGCCGCACTCTGTACCCGTGATAAAGAGTCGAGGTAGACCGGGGGTTCACCAATGGTCATGAGCCATTTTCCCATGCCGGTATTGGGGATTTTCCCCCCGGCACCGTACATGCTCAAAAAGAGGCGCACCCCGGCCCAGCCTTTGTTGGGACGCTGACGCAGGATGTCGTAATCATCGTCGCTTTGGCTGGCTTTGCCGTTGATGGTGATGTTGTTTTCAATCAGCAGGGGTTCCGTGTGGCTTGCTTGCTGCAGGCCGGAACAAGAGGAAAAGGCGAGCAGCAAAACCGCTGCACGAGAAAAGGAATGTATTTTAGCTCGAAATTCAATCACTGTGCTCACCAAAAATCAGGAAAAACTCATCCGAAGCCTTTCCGTTCGAAAGAACCGAAAAAAGACCGGGCTATTCGTCGCTGAGGGAATGAAGTTAGTCACAGATTTCCTCAACAGTGGCCTTGTTGCGGAGAATATTTTCGTGGTGGACAGTGCCGATGCTCAAGAGATCACTGGACCCGTCGAGTGGATTAGCGAGGCTGAAATGAAGCGCATTACGTTTTTAGAGACGCCGTCGCCGGTGCTGGCGGTGTTTGAAGTGCCGCAGGCTGAGGAGCTGGACTGGGCGGGCATGGTGCTCGTGCTGGATCGCTTGCAGGACCCTGGTAATGTGGGTACGCTGTTGCGTACGGCGTTGTGGTACGGCATTACGAATGTAGTGGCATTGACCGGTACGGCGGACTGTTGGTCGCCAAAGGTGGTGCAGAGCAGCATGAGTGCATTGGCGCACGTGAAGGTGCACGCGATGGACGAAGGCGAGTTTTTAAGTGCGCTAAAGGAGGCCGGGGCCCAATTAGTCATTGCGGACATGGCTGGAACGCCTGCGCGCGGATTTAATTGGACCCAAAAAACAGCTCTAGTGCTGGGCAATGAAGGCCAAGGCGTGTCCCCTGTGCTGAAAGAGATGCGTGATGCGACCATTACCCTGCCGGGGGACGCGAGTAAGATGGAAAGTCTGAATGTGGCTGTGAGTGGCGCTACGCTGCTTTACGAGTACGCTGTTTCGCAAGTCTAGCCTTGTATTGAAGGTTCAATAGCACCCCGCCGATGACCATGGCGATTCCCAAAAACATCGTGCCGTTCGGGACGAAATCGAAGAGAAGAATGTCCCAGGTGAGGGCGAATATGACCCCAATGTATTTAAGGGGAGCGACGGTATTTACCTCCGAGGTTTGGTAGGCTTTGGTCATGTAGACTTGGGCGAATTGGGTTAAAACTCCAACCGCGATTAGGAGCAGCCATTCGATGCCTACGGGGGTGGTCCAGTGAAACAAGCTGAATCCAATCATCACAGGAGTGGCTACAAGCGGGAAGTACATGACCACGACCAGAGGGGCCTCGTCTTTGAGTTTGCGGATGGCGTTATAGGCGAAGCCTGAGAATATGCTGGAAACGACCCCAAGCAGGAGCAGGTCCGTTGGGATTTGGGCACTGGACCCCTTGACGATAACGATGCCGGCGAAGGACAGGACGAAGAATCCCCATTGTGCCCATCGCGTTTTTTCCCCGAGCAGGAATCCCGCAATAAAGGCGGTGAAGAAGGGGCTGAGGTATTGGATGGTCACGGCAGCACTCAGCGGCATCTTCTGAATGGTGTAGAAGAAGATGGTCAGGGCCGTTGTACCTGCAATGCCGCGGATTAACAACCATTTCTTATCGTTTCCCCACGGGTTGATTTTTCGCCTGCGCAGCAGCACATAACTGATCAATAGAGTAATGATGGATCGAAACAGGACCAATTCTGTTGCCGGGATATTGGGCAAGAATTTGATCATGAGGTTGACCCCGGCGAAGCAGCCGACAGAAATCAACATGTACTGTACGCCCTTCTGCACTATTCGAAGGTGAAGTTGATGAGAACGGCGCGGTTGCGAATGCCATCCAGGGCGCTGACCTGTGGGGTGCCGTCTTGCACCAATAAGTTTGTCAACCCCCAAGATGCGCGGATCTGAGGTGAGAATTTGAAGTATTCAAAGTAGAAATCCGTACCGAATCCTATCTCATAATCCGCGGTGTGGCGCTGCAGTTTGAACAAGTTATCGTCCACTACCTTGGCTTTGGACGCGAGGTCGTTGGCGTAGCGAACGCCGCCCATGAGGTACAGGCGGTAGTTGTCGATGCGGACGCTTTTGAATTTGAGGTGCAGGGGAAATTGGACGTACGAACTCTCAATCTGGCGGCTGATGGTTTTGCGCTCATTGGTGAACGGGTCGTTCATGTCAAAGTGCAGATTGCGCACTGTGGCCGCAAAGCCTGGGGTAAAGCGCAAGTCGAAATGCTCGCTGAGTCGAAGGTTCGAAATGATATTGATGTTGTAGCCTGGCAAGGCCTCGCTGGTCACTCCGTAGATGCCATCCACCTCCGTGAGGTTTTTGGTGTCCATGGTGAAGTTGTACCAATTCAGTCCGATGTGGAACCCGAAGTGCAGCTCGTTTTTGTCGTACAAGGGTTGGTTGCGCAATCGGGCAAATTGGGCCGAGAGCGCCGAAGGCAACGCCAAGAACAATAAAAGGAGCTTTAGATTCTTCATGAGAAGGTAAACGCTGAAACGCCTATTTTCTTGCTTGATAGATGGTCGCGATGCCGAAAGTGACGGGCTGTGTTTTCACTGGATTTAAGCCTGCGTCCACCAATTCCTTTTCAAAAGCCGCCCCATAAGGAAAGGCTGCTACGCTCTCCGGAAGGTAGGTGTAGGCACGAGGATCCTTGGAAATAAGCTTGCCAATAGTGGGCAGCACAGCCTTGAAATAGAACCAGTACAGCTGCTTGAATGGGAAGTGCTTGGGGGTGCTGAATTCCAGCACGACCAATTGTCCTCCAGGTTTCAACACGCGTTTCATGTCGCGCAAGCCGTTCTGCAAATTCTGGAAGTTGCGCACGCCAAAGGCAACAGTGATGGCATCAAAAGTGTGGTCCGCGTAGGGCAGGTTTTCGCTATCGCCTAGTTCCAAGACAATCTTCTTGTCCAAACCTTTTTTATGCACTTTTCCGCGGCCCACCTCGAGCATGCCTTCGCTAATATCTGCGCCGGTAATGCTAGCGCCTGTTCCTTTTGCAAGGGCGATGGCTAAATCTGCCGTTCCGGTAGCCACATCCAGTACAAGCGACGGTTCGTCGGCAGCCACCATCATCACCACTTTCGTACGCCAGCCCTTGTCGATGTTCAACGATAAGAGGTGGTTCAACAAATCATAGCGCTTGGAAATGTTGTTGAACATGTCCGCAACTTGCTCTTTTTTGTCCGATTTAGGGTCGTAAGGTTTAATGTTTTCTGCTCCCGCCATTTTTACTGAATTGATGCGCAAAGGTAGGCCATAGGACGTAACTTCGCAGGTATGAGTAGAAGAAGAGAAAAGTCATCGAATCCGGACGAGAAAAAACGGAAAATGTTGACCGCCAAAGATTTGGGACAGCTCCGTAAAATCATGGCCTATGTGAAGCCGCACGCCGGACTTTGGGCCCTTGGATTTTTCTTCCTCTTGATCACCATGGGCACCTCCTTGCTCTTCCCAAAACTCTTGGGAGGTCTGATGTCTTCTTCAGCGGATAATTTACGCAACAACATGCTTAAGATGATGGGGCTTCTGGCCGTTCAAGGTGTAGCGGGATTTTTCCGAGTAGTATTGTTTGTGATGGTCACGGAAAGAGCCTTAGCCGCCATACGTAGTGATCTCTACACACATTTGTTACATCTGCCTATGACGTTCTTCACCTCGAAACGAGTGGGGGAGCTGAACTCACGTGTGGCTTCGGATACATCACAGATTGGGGAAACCTTGACGACGACCTTGGCTGAATTCTTGCGTGGATTGAGTATGGTCATTGGGGGTATCGCCATTTTGGCCTTTACCTCCATCAAGTTGACATTGTTCATCGTGGGCGTGATTCCACCGCTCATTATTGTGACCTTTATTTTTGGCCGATTCATCCGTAAATACGCCAAGAAGGTGCAGGACGAAATCGCCGAAAGCAATACCATCGTGGAAGAGACCTTCGCGGGCATTCAGACGGTGAAGGCATTTGCGAACGAGGCGTGGGAGCGTTCTCGCTACCGCGAACGCATTCAGAAGGTGGTCGGATTAGCCATCACTGGCGGTTATTACCGCGGCGCGTTTTCAAGCTTTATCACCTTCGGTTTGTTCGGAGCCATCGCCTTGGTCATTTGGTTCGGGGCTGGGATGGTGCACGAGGGAGAATTGGCCGCAGATAAACTCAATGAATTCATTTTATACGCCCTCTTTATCGGCGGATCTATCGGCGGCCTGGCCTCTGTATATGCCCAGTTGCAAAAGGCTGTTGGGGCGACCGAGACAATATTTTCGTTGATGGACGAGGAGCCGGAATTGGTCGGTGGAGAAGATGTTACCGCTGCGCAGGTGGAAGGCGTTTCTTTCAAGGAGGTCCAATTCTCTTATCCCTCACGCCCAGACGTTCCCGTCATTCAGGGATTGAGCTTCGAGCTTCCAAAGGGGCAAACCCTCGCGCTCGTGGGCAAAAGCGGCTCAGGGAAATCTACGGTGGCTTCCCTCTTGATGCGCTTTTACCAAAGCCAAGGCGGACAGATCTCCTCTGGAGCCGATGCCCTAGAATCTTATGATTTGCAGGCCTGGCGGAAGTCGTTGGCCCTCGTGCCTCAGGATGTGCTACTCTTTGGCGGCAGCATACGCGAGAACATCACCTATGGCAAAACTTCGGCCACAGAAGAAGAGATTATTCAGGCCGCGAAAGAAGCCAACGCATGGGAGTTCATCGAAGGTTTTCCGGAAGGTTTGGACACGAAAGTGGGTGACCGCGGGGTGCAGCTCAGCGGTGGACAGCGTCAGCGTATTGCCATCGCCCGCGCCCTGTTGAAGGACCCGCAATTGCTCATCCTAGACGAAGCGACCAGCGCATTGGACAGTGAAAGTGAGCGATTGGTGCAAGAGGCACTGGACCGATTAATGCAGGGCCGCACCTCGGTAGTGATTGCACACCGATTGAGCACCATCCGCAAGGCTCATCAAATCCTTGTAATGGAGCAGGGGCAAGGTATTGAGCGCGGTACCCATGATGAATTGATGAAGCTAGACGGTGCGTACGCAGAGTTAATCCGATTGCAAGATGTATTGGGCAGCGATACCTCGTTAGCAGAGAATGTAGATTAAGGTCTTGCCGACCCAAAAACCATTAGTAAATTGAAGGGATGAAATTATTCGAGAAATATCCAGCATTGAAGTGGCTCACCAACAAATACGCGTTGACGGGTTTGGGCTTTGTGATTTGGATGATCTTTCTCGATGCGAACAACTATTTCATTCACGCGGAATTGGACCAGCAAATAGAAAACCTCGAAAACGACATCGAATTCTACGAAGAAACGTTGGCGGAAGAGCGCGAGTTGCTGCACCAGTTAGAAACGAATCCAGAAGCCTTTGAACGCTACGCCAGAGAGAACTTTGGCATGCACAAAGAAGGAGAAACCATCACCATCATAGAATACGAAACGGAGAAGGATGAGTAAATCCACCCACAGAACCTATCCGGACGGGACGCCCGTTCAACCGCTATATACTGAAGGACCACCACAACAACCCGGATTTCGGGAAGAACCTTGGTGGACCATGGTGCAAGAGCACCTCGTAGACCGTGAGTTTCAAGCCAATGATTGGGCCCTCGAGCGCCTAAAGCAGGGGGCCAGTGGATTGCTGTTCTACCTCACTGAAGAGCATTACTTGCCCCGTATTATCAGAGACATTCAACTGCCCTACATCAATCTAGGATTAGTCGTGGAAGGTAGTGGACCTGCAGTGATGGAGGCGCTGTTGCACCACGCGCACGGGGAAATCCTGCCGGTGGATAAACTCCAAGGCTATATCAACATTGATCCCGTCGAAATCGCCGCACGCACAGGCTGCTGGCACGAAGAGAAAATGTATGAACTAGGGGAGCTCAGTCGCTTGACCCCACCCCAATTCAAGTTCATGTGCTGCAATGCTAATTTCTATGGAAGTTGTGGTGCCTCCGTGGCAACCCAGCTTGGACTGGCGGCCGCTCATTTGGACTTCTACCTCGACAACTTCGGCAGTGTGGGTTATACCCAATATTGGTTGGCCTTGAACGCCGGGACTCACCCCTTCGAGGAAATGGCTAAGATTCGAGGTGCCAGAGTGCTTTGGAAAAAACTTCTCGAAGAGTACGACTTGCCACACGTGCCGCTGACCATTTACAGTGAAACGGCGACGACCCACCAAACGGCGTTCGACCTGCATTCGAACCTCTTGCGCGCCACCTCTGGTGGTTTTGGTGCCATCGTCGGGGGTGCGGATCAAGTACAATTGCGTCCTTACAACAGCGTCGTTGCCTGGGCAGATGCGGAGGGTGAACGCTTGGCGTTGAACCAGCATTTTATGCTTGCCTACGAAAGTCATTTGGACCAAGTCAACGATCCTGCCGCCGGTTCCTATTTTATCGAGCAGAAAACGGCCGAATTAGTCGAGAGCGCTTGGCAGTACTTGCAGGACATCCGTCAACAGGGCGGCATCATTGAAGCGCTACAAAGCGGCACCATTCAAGATCGCATCGCCGATGAGGTCGCTGCCGCACAGCCTAGTGAGGTCTTAGGCGTGAACTTATATGGGTTAGAAGAAGAAACACTCCCTGAGGGCTATGTTGCCCGTGCGCCCCAAACCAGAGCGGAACACCAAGCCAAATACCAAGAAGCGGAATTTGAGCCGTTGCAACCCGTTCGCTGGGCCGCCGCAGCAGAGTTCGAGCGCATTCAACATTCTTCAAAATCGTAAGTCATGACTGATCGCAAATCTTGGATGACCCCAGAACAAATTGCCGTGCAGCCGGAATATGGCCCGCAGGATTTGAAGGATGCAAAACATTTGGGAACCCTTCCGGGGACCCCGCCTTATGTACGTGGACCCTACAGTACCATGTATGTGGGACGCCCTTGGACCATACGTCAATATGCGGGCTTCTCTACGGCGACCGAATCCAATGCGTTTTACCGCAGAAACTTGGCTGCCGGTCAAAAAGGATTGTCCGTAGCCTTCGATCTGGCCACCCACCGCGGTTACGACAGTGACCACGAGCGCGTACAAGGGGACGTCGGGAAAGCCGGCGTTGCCATCGATTCTGTAGAGGATATGAAGGTGCTGTTCAACGGCATCCCATTGGACCAAATGTCCGTGTCGATGACCATGAACGGTGCGGTTTTGCCCATTATGGCGTTTTACATTGTGGCGGCGATGGAGCAGGGGGTGGAATTGGCCCAATTAAGTGGGACCATTCAAAACGACATTCTCAAAGAATTTATGGTGCGCAACACCTATATCTACCCGCCTACACAGAGCATGCGCATCATCTCGGACATCTTCGCATACACGAGCGAACACATGCCGAAATTCAATAGCATTTCCATCTCAGGATATCACATGCAGGAGGCCGGCGCAACCGCCGATATCGAGATGGCCTATACCCTTTGTGATGGGCTGGAATATGTAAAAACGGGCATGGCGGCGGGCCTGGATATCGATGCTTTCGCGCCGCGCCTGAGCTTCTTCTGGGGCATTGGCATGAATCCTTTTATGGAGATTGCCAAGATGCGTGCTGCTCGTTACCTCTGGTCCAAGCACATGGAGGCCCTAGGAGCTAAAAACCCAAAATCATTGGCCCTGCGTACGCATAGTCAAACCTCTGGTTGGTCCCTAACCGAGCAAGATCCGTTCAACAATGTGACGCGCACGGCCATGGAAGCGATGGCGGCCACCATGGGTGGAACCCAAAGCCTACACACTAATTCTTTAGATGAGGCTATTGCTTTGCCGACGGATTTCTCCGCACGTATAGCCCGCAATACTCAGTTGCACTTGCAATTGGAAACCGATATTACCTACACTGCCGATCCATGGGGCGGCTCCTACTACGTGGAAAAGCTCACTGCGGACCTCATCTATCGCGCCGAAGCTCTTATGGCTGAGGTAGCAGAGCTTGGCGGCATGACCAAGGCCATAGAGGCTGGTATTCCCAAACTTCGCATCGAAGAAGCTGCCGCGAAAAAACAAGCACGCATAGATAGCGGGGCCGATATTATTGTTGGGGTAAATGCATTCAAAACCGAGCAATCCACGGAAATAGATATTCTCGAGGTACAAGGTGCAGAAGTGTTGAAGCAGCAGCTAGAGGGACTTCAAGCCCTCAAGAAAAATCGCGACGACCAAGCCGTAGCAGCGGCCCTCGACGCTCTGAGCCAATGTGCGAAAAGCGGCCAAGGAAACTTGCTGGCCATGGCGGTGGAAGCTGCTAAAGTTCGTGCAACACTTGGTGAAATTTCCCTAGCTTTAGAGCAGCACTGGGGTCGTTATGTGGCGAAAACACAGACCATCAGCGGTGTATACTCGAACGAAATGAAGAAAAACGAAGATTTTGAAGCGGCTCGAACTGCGTCCGATGCGTTTGCAAAGAAATTCGGTCGTCGACCACGTATCATGGTGGCTAAAATGGGGCAAGACGGACACGACCGCGGCGCCAAGGTAGTGGCTACTTCATTCGCCGATCTCGGTTTCGATGTCGATATGGGTCCGCTGTTCCAGACTCCTAAAGAAGCTGCCAGGCAGGCCATAGAGAACGATGTGCACATTTTAGGGATCAGTTCATTGGCCGCAGGCCATAAGGCACTTGTCCCCGCAGTCATGGACGAACTCAAGGCGCTAGGCAGAGAAGATATTATGATCATCGTCGGTGGGGTCATCCCAGCGCAGGATTACGATTTCTTGTACGAGCGAGGGGTAGCCGGCATCTTCGGACCGGGAACGCCCATTGCCAAGGCGGCCAAGTCCATCCTGGAATTACTCATGAATATAGAATAAAGAAAAAGCCCCGCGCAGCGGGGCTTTTTTATGGTATCTGTTGCTAGGCCCGAAGCCTAGAACGAGTGTGCCAATGCTTCCCAATCTCAAAAGTGAGGGAACACGAAGTTCCTCTGCAGGGCATTGGAGTGGGTGGTCTGTTACTAGGCCCGAAGCCTAGAACGAGTGGACCCTTACTTTTGTGCCCGTTTGCGATCGTGCTCGTTCAACATAATCTTTCTCAAACGAATGCTCTCTGGGGTTACCTCTACGTATTCATCTGGGCCAATGTATTCCATGGCTTCTTCCAAGCTGAATTTAATAGGGGTGGCTAGCGCGGTATTGTCGTCCTTACCGGCGGCACGCATGTTGTTGAGCTGCTTGGCCACACAAGGGTTCACGACCAAATCGCCAGGTTTATTTTGCTCACCGATGACTTGGCCACCGTAGATTTCATCACCTGGTTCGATGAAGAATTTACCGCGGTCTTGGAGTTTGTCCATTGAGTATGCGCTGGCTTTACCAGCTTCCTTGGCAATAAGTACACCGGAAATACGACGTTCCATATCGCCTTTGTACGGCTGGTATTCTTTCAATCGGTGCGCCATGATGGCCTCACCTGAGGTGGCTGTGAGTACGTTGTTACGCAAGCCCATCAAACCGCGCGAAGGGATTTCAAATTCCAATCGGGTCAAATCGCTCTTTGGTTCCATCACGAGGAGTTCACCTTTGCGACGGGTTACCAGTTCGATGACTTTACCTGAGGTATCACCTGGACAGTCCACCGTGAGTTCTTCGATAGGCTCGTGTCTCACGCCATCGATGTCTTTGTAGATCACTTGGGGCATACCTAATTGCAATTCGTAGCCTTCGCGACGCATGGTTTCGATAAGGATACCGAGGTGTAGGATACCACGGCCGTGAACAATGAATTGGTCCGCAGAACCCGTCTCATCAACTTTCAAGGCCAAGTTCTTTTCGATCTCTTGCATCAAACGCTCACGAATCTTCTGTGAGGTTACGTGCTTACCTTCTTTTCCGAAAAACGGCGAGTTGTTAATCGAGAACAACATGCTCATGGTTGGCTTATCAATTTCCATGTGCGGTAATGCCTCAGGGTTTTCGGCATCCGCGATGGTATCGCCAATTTCGAATCCTTCAATACCGTTTACAGCAACGATCTCTCCTGCATGTGCTTCGTTGGTTTTGCTTTTGCCCAAACCTTCGAAAGTCATTAATTCCTTGATGCGCGCTTTCTTGACGGTGCCATCGCGTTGGCACAAGCTCACCGGCATGTTCTCGCGAATGGTCCCACGCGTTACACGACCTACGGCAATACGACCCGTAAAGGAGCTGAAGTCCAATGAGGTGATCTGCATTTGCAAAGTACCTTCGCTCACCTCTGGGGCAGGAATGGTCTCTACAATGGTGTCAAGCAGGTAGGTGATGTCGTCTGTTGGCGTTTTCCAATCTGGACCCATCCACTTCTCCTTACCCGATCCGTAAACGGTGGTAAAATCGAGCTGCTCTTCTGTAGCATCGAGGTTGAAGAAGAGTTCAAAGACTTGGTCATGGACCAAATCCGGCGTACAGTTCGGCTTATCTACTTTATTGATGACCACCACTGGTGTCTTGCCCAAAGCCAAAGCCTTCTGCAATACGAAACGCGTTTGCGGCATAGGGCCTTCGAAGGCGTCCACCAACAGGATTACCCCGTCGGCCATGTTCAATACACGTTCTACCTCGCCCCCAAAGTCGCTGTGGCCCGGGGTATCGATGATGTTGATCTTGGTATTTTTCCATTGAATGCTGACATTCTTGGAAAGGATGGTGATCCCGCGCTCACGCTCGAGGTCGTTGTTGTCCAACAGGAGGTCGTCCACTTGTTGATTATCACGGAAGAGCTTCGCAGTGTGAAGCATGTTGTCTACCAAGGTGGTTTTACCGTGGTCAACGTGGGCGATGATGGCGATGTTGCGCAAATTCATGTGCTGAAAAAATTTGCGGCAAAAGTAGGCTCTTTTATTGCGATAGGCTAACTTATTAAGAACCAGTTTTCACCCTTAATCTTTAATTGCCATGAAAAACTTCCTTTTTGGAGCACGAATTTGGCGTGTCCTTCTTTGCCTGAGCTATGTGCTTAGGGTCCAATTCCTTACTGCACTCCCCGCCGACACTACCTCCTTCGATTTTCGAACCATAGGTCACGGCGCACAGAGTTTCCAAGTACAACTGCACATCGATAGCCTCGGTGGGAGTATGAATTTGATGCCTTTTTGCGATCAAATCTTCTACGGGTCGCTGCGCGACCCGCACATTGTCCTCGAAAAATCATCGAATTTCCTCTTGTCCGGCTGCTTTCCTTTGCGCTCATACTACCCCTTGAGAATTGTGGGCGAGGGGTGGTTAACCAGCAGCGGCGACAAAGGGTGGTTCTTCGTTCCGCCAAACGTCCTCCCGGGCGACACCAACGTGTTCTTGCCAGGGGCGGGGCCTCACAAGGTCTACTGGCTCAGCGCCGACCATCCCGACGGTGTAGGGGTGGAAAGTATGTGGGACGGCAGGCGGGTGAAATCCATCTACAAAGACGGCCGATGGATCAAGCGGATTCGGCTGCCATAATCGGACAGAATTCACTAAGTTGCACCTTCAACGAATACGCATATGTACAGCACACCTTGGATGAGCGATATCGTGGTCGGCACTATGCGCTGGGGACTTTGGGATGCCAAATTCACTACAGCGGAATACGAGGCCATTATTGCCCACTCGATGGAATTAGGGTTTACCACCTTTGACCATGCCGATATTTACGGAGACCATACTACTGAAGCGGAATTTGGGGCGGCGTTGAAGCTGCACCCGGAGTGGCGCTCTCAAATGGAATTGGTCACAAAATGTGGCATCATAAGAGTGTGCGATCAAAAGCCAGATCATTACGTGAAGGCCTATGATTTCACTAAGGCGCACATCCTCAAAAGTGTAGACGACAGCTTGACCAACCTGCACACGGATTACATAGACGTTTTGCTGTTGCACCGTCCCGATGTATTGATGGATCCCGATGAGATCGGCGAGGCCTTTGAGCTGCTCTACCAGAGCGGCAAGGTACGCAGCTTTGGGGTCAGCAATTTCACTCCTTCACAGGTGAAGCTGTTGCAAACCACCGTGCCAGTGGGCGTACATCAGATCGAAGTATCGGTCAAAGAGGTCAGTGCCTTTGATGACGGTCGCTTGGATCAGTGCATGATGGATAATATCATCCCTATGGCTTGGTCGCCCCTAGGCGGCGGCGCATTGCCTGAAGAACTTATGAAAACCTTAACGGCCATGGCGGCAGAATTTGGGGTCAGTCCCCAGGTCTTGGCCATCGCGTGGTTGTTGCAGCACCCTTCTGGCATTTTGCCGGTAACGGGGACGACGAAAATGGAACGCCTCACAGAAGTAAAAGAAGCTTTGAACCTACAATTGGACCGACAGCAGTGGTATTCAATTTACCAGGCATCAACCGGAAAAAGCTTGCCTTAAATTATGGAGCACAACGAAAACCTACTTCCAGGTGCAGCCAACTACGAGAGTCATGTTGGACTGAAATTTCAATTGTACAATTCGCTCTTCTTGACGCTTCCACTCGACGGCATCAAGAATACGGGGATTTTCATTCCTGTACTGAACGAATATTGTCTGAATAGATTGGCCGAGGGACACAGTCCCAAGGAGATCATCGAGCAGTTCTTTGACGAATACAAGGACGGTGAGAACGAGCAGGAGCAAATGGACTTCTTGTTCAAGGTCATTCAATACATTGAGCGCCAAGTCGTGTTGGTGGATGCCCTAGAGGACGCTGCCTACAGCAAGCTGAACAACCTCGGTGGAAAGGGCTCCTTGAGCGAGTTTATGATTCGCATGGAGCGAGCAGGAAACCTGAATGAGCTGATGAATCGCCTGCAGGCATTCTCAATCCGTCCGGTGCTGACCGCTCACCCGACCCAGTTTTACCCGGGCCGCGTACTGGCCATTATCACGGACCTTACCGATGCCATTCAAGCGAATGACCTAACGGCCATTCGCATGTACTTGAAGCAGCTCGGGAAAACTCCGTTCTTCCAAAAGACAAAGCCAACCCCGTATGACGAGGCCATCAACCTTATCTGGTATTTACAGAACGTGTTCTACCAGAGTGCCGGAGATATTACGGCTGAGATGCGCCGCTCATTACCGAATTGGGACGGGACGTTGAACTTGATCAACCTCGGGTTCTGGCCGGGTGGTGATCGCGACGGCAACCCGTTTGTGAGCGTGGATACGACCTTGCAAGTGGCGGGCCGACTGCGCGATGTCTTGTTGCAATGCTATTACCAAGATTTGCGCAGGTTGCGCCGCCGTATTTCATTCTCAGGGGTGTACGAGGAGCTCATGGACATCGAAAAGATGGTCTTGAAGTGTATCCGCCACCAAGAGGAATGGGATTTCGTGAAGTTCCGCAGTGCCTTGCACAAGGTACTTTCGGATTTGCACGAACAGCACGATGGCATCTTCGTGGAGCTCGTAGAAGAACTCTTGGATAGAGTGGCACTTTTCGGATCGCATTTTGCGAGCATTGATATCCGTCAAGATAGCCGCGAGATCAAGCGAGCCTTTGATGCCTTGGCTGAGCAATTGGGGGTATCGGTACCAGAAACTCCTGGCGAGTTGTTTGCACTGCAAGCAGCTTGGGACGGCACCCTTACCGGGGACGACCGCATTGATGATACCTTGCAGAGCTTCCGCGTGATTCGCGAAATACAAGCCAAAAATGGTCCTAAAGGGGCCCACCGTTATATCATCTCGAACTGTCGTGGTGCCATGGATGTGGCGCGCGTGTTCGCCTTGGCGCGATGGACTGCCTTCGGGGACGAAAAGATCACGGTGGACATTGTGCCGCTCTTTGAAACCATCGACGATTTGGTCGGTGCAGGTGCTTCGATGAATACCTTGTATTCTGAAGCCAATTACCGCGCGCACCTCACCCAACGCGGCAACAAACAAACCATCATGCTCGGGTTCTCAGATGGAACTAAAGACGGTGGATACATGAGTGCCAACTGGAACATTTACCGTGCGAAAGAAAACCTCACGCGTATTTCAAAGCAGCACGATATCGATGTGCTCTTCTTTGACGGTCGAGGCGGACCGCCAGCACGTGGTGGTGGTAATACCCACAACTTCTATGCGTCCTTGGGCTCGCAGATTGCATCGTCAGAAATCCAATTGACCGTACAAGGCCAAACGATCTCGAGCAACTTCGGTACGCCGGAGAGTGCGCAGTTCAATATGGAGCAGCTCATCACGGCTGGTTTGGAAAACATCTTGTTGACCGATCAAACCAAAACATTGGAGCCGCAGGAGCGTCAGCTACTCGAAGAATTGAGCGATATCAGCTTGAAATACTATACCGAACTCAAGGAGCACCCGCTCTTCACTGAGTTCTTGGAGGAGATGAGCCCACTCAAGTACTACGGTATGGCGAACATCGGTTCACGCCCGTCGAAGCGTGGCAAGGCCAAGAAGCTTGAGCTGGACGACCTCAGAGCCATTCCGTTTGTGGGGGCTTGGTCACAGCTGAAGATGAACATTCCGGGATTCTATGGTCTGGGTAAGGCCTTCCAAGATTTGAGTGAAGCGGGCAGGTTACATGAAGTGCAAAGCCTTTACCGCAAGTCCAAGTTCTTCCGTACCCTCATTGAAAACTCGATGCAGAGTATGTGTAAGACCTTCTTCCCATTGACTTCATATATGGCAGACGATGCCAAGTTTGGTGCCTTCTGGGGAGTGCTCAACGATGAGTTCGAGCGCACAGAGAAGTTTGTATTGAAGGTCAGCGGACAGCCGGAATTATTGAGCAATAACCCTGGCATTAAGGCCTCCATCGCCTTGCGCGAGAATATTGTGCTTCCACTGCTGGTCATTCAGCAATATGCCTTGATCACCTTGCGCGAGCAGAACCTCAGTGATGAGGTGCGTGCGAAGTATGAGAAGATGGTAGTGCGTTCCCTCTATGGAAACATCAATGCCTCTCGAAATAGCGCGTAGCGCAAAATTTTAGACTCCATAAAAAAAAGGCGCCCGCAGGGCGCCTTTTTTTATTCTTGGAATTTCAAGTCGTACCGCCAGCCAGCGTATATCTGACGACCCATAATGGGCCCCCAAACTACGGAGGCATCGAATCGCCCGTCAAACGGCAAGTCGCCGCCTACGACAGGGTTTAATTGGCGAACGTTTAATGCATTTTGAATCCCCACGTAAATCTGTCCGAAAGCCGGGCTGTCCTTGCTAATCTGACCGTTGAGCATGGTGAAAGCCGGGCTGCGATTTTCGTATCCAACATCCGGCAGTCGTTGCGAGCTGTTGAATGTGGCATTGATCTCAATGCCCATTCCTTTTCTACCTGAGTAGCTGGCTCCAACATAAACCAGGTGAGGCACGTTGAGAATGACTTCTTCTAACTTAAAATAGTCCTCGATAGCTCCAGATGCATAAAAAGCTGTAAGGTCACGCTGTTTTACATCCTGATAACGATACGATACCCTTATCATTGTTCTATGGAATAGCTCGTACTGTCCGCCTACCTGCGCAGAAATGGAGTAAGGGCTGTAAAGAATACGCTCTTGTACATTCTGATAAGAACCACCGGGTGATCCTATCAGTAAAGTATCCGTACTGCCGTCAAAATCAAAGACTACTTTGTTCGCAAATTGGGTATAGAAAATGTCAGCATTCCATTGCATTTCTTTGAACAGGACATCCTTGGTCCAATTTACTCCGATGCCATACGTATTCGATCTTTCAATAGGTGGGTAAATCGGGCCGAGACTATAACCTAGAAATTCTGCCGTACGATTATTCGCCATATAACCTAAATACTCAGACCCTAAGGTTGCAATTCTCCACGACCTACTTGCCTGCCCACGAAATGCCCAAGGACCAGAGTTATATTTCAAATGTAATCTGGGAACATAGAAAGGAAGATAGTGCCTAAGGACATCAATGCGTTGCCCCAGAATCATACTGAATCCTTCTCCATCAGGTGAGTTAACATAGCTGTACTCGCCATAAACACCAGTACATAATCCATCATAGCTACCGTCCTTTTCCCACATATCTTGGGAGATTGAGAAACTATTGAAATCCAATCCTCCCTTCAATGTGTGACGTGTATCGAAGATATTGTCTTGGAAGATCAAGTTTCCGTACAGACGCTGCTCTTTTCCGGTAAAGAGACGGTTGCCGAAGTAACTGTCCAAATCTTGGTATACTGCACTTAGCTGTGTCCCAATACTACGGTTGATACCGCCATCAAGGAAATAACCTCGTTTCGCCCACAGCTCATAGCGTTCGGTTTGTAGTTCATGCGACCAGATCGGAACTAGGGTAGGGTATCCGTACAAGGTGCTTCCCCCAATGTTCTTGATGGCGCTCGCTTTAAGGCCAAATTGGGCCTCGCTAAACTTACCGCTGTGCTTCCAAGCATTTTGAACGAAAATATGCTGCGACAAAGGCGAATCTAAATACCCGTCATTGTTGCCGTCCCAGCGGAATAATTGCTGGCGGCCGTGCACCATCACATTCGAAGACCATCGCTCATTTTGCTTCCAAGTATAGATGGCATTTTGCTCAAAGCGACCGGGGCCAGCAAATAAATTGAAGTGGGCTTTCTCTTTGGTGAAGCTCGGTCTCAACTCATAGTTGATTTGACCACTCATCGCACCTGCTCCATTAACCACACTACCTGGACCTTTGGTCAACTGAATACTTTGGATCCAAGCGCCAGGAATAAGGGCCAGACCTAATACCGACGACAATCCACCCATGGTTTGTAGGTTACCTCGGGTATAGAGCGCATAAGGGCCTTCCAGTCCAAGGAGCCTGATTTGCCGAGTACCGGTTACGGCATCGGTAAAAGAGGCTGAAATAGAAGCGTTGGTCTCAAAGCTTTCGCTGAGGTCACAACAAGCTGCTTTGCGTAACTCTACTTCCGAGATGAGTTCTTGGCTAAGAATGGCTTTCTTAGAAATAGAAACTCCCGGGTCACGGTCAATGGCAACCTCTTCGAGGGTTTCGAATAGTTCTATCGAGGACGTATCCGCGACTTGAGCGCTCATCGACCCTACGGAAAGTAGGCCGATCAACACCCTTAAATAACGAAAGGTCATCGCTTAGTGCTTATGCTTGCCACCATGTGCGTGGTGTTCCTCGTGTGTTTCACCTGGCTTGCAGAGTGGATCGTCTAAACCGTGTTGCTTGCGCATTTCCGGATCTCTGTATCTACAGCATCCGTGGATGTTCGCATATTGCTCATCAGTGGCCAAATGATCTTTAACATCATGACCCGCTTCGTTGATGGATGCGATGATTTCCTCTTCGGAAATTTTGTCGTTGCGGAATGCTAAAAACAATTGGTGCGTTTCACGGTCCCAATCTGCTTTTTTAACTCCTGGCAAGTAGGCTGCATTTTCGATGCGCTCCTCACACATGCCACAAAGTCCGTCGACTTCAATGGTGGTTTCAGTGAATTTACTTTGTGCCCCGAGAGCCATTGCGCTACAAAGCGCGATAGATATAAATAGTGATTTCATTGTACTTGATTTTTTGTGAATTAAGGATGTTGCAAAGGACAATCCTGAAATCACGCGTACAATGTCAATCTATGAAGAGCGATATAGAGTGGTGGTCCTGTCGATTGCACCACACGAGTAGTGTTCAAGATAGGACCGTCTATATGTTGACGCTCTGTGTATTGAACAATTTCAGGTGTGATAAAAGGCAGTGCAACGCTTACCTCACTGCTTTTGACCATCAGGTCTAGAGAGGTGTAGGTCGTTTCGCAGCAATCTTCTTCACTTTTTTCTGTCTCTGTGCCACATGAGCTGGTTTCAGTATGGCAGCAGGAAGGTTCCGCGTTAACGGTATGATGATCCTCGTGTGTAATGCCGAGGTGCACAGAACTCTCATGCTGACAGAAATGCAATAATCCTACTGCACCGGTGGAAACCACGGTGTAAAAGAGTGTGAAAACCAGTAGGATGAATCTTCTCATGAAGACAAAATTACTCAATACCTTAGCCTTAAACGCAAAAACTATGCAAAAAGTACTCTTACTAGGATCTGGGGAATTGGGTAAAGAAGTAGTCATCGCTCTGCAACGATTGGGTTGTACAGTGGTGGCATGTGATGCCTATGAAGGTGCTCCGGCCATGCAGGTGGCGGATCATTTCGAAGTGTTTTCCATGTTGGACGGAGATGCGCTCGAGGCGGCGGTGAAGAAACACGCACCGGATATCATCGTTCCAGAAGTAGAGAGTATTCGTACAGATAAATTGTACGAGTTTGAGCAAATGGGTATACAGGTAACACCGTCTGCAAAAGCGGCAAATTTTACCATGAATCGCAAGCTTATTCGCGATTTGGCGGCCAAGGAGTTGGGCTTGCGCACCGCGCCTTATGCCTATGCCACAAACATAGAAGAGTTTGAATCGGCTGTGAAAGAAATAGGATTGCCTTGTGTGGTGAAGCCGTTGATGTCCAGTTCGGGTAAAGGGCAAAGTGTGGTGAAGAATGCTAGTGAATTAGAGGCGGCCTTTACTTATGCTATGGAGGGAAGCCGAGGCGATTTGAAGGAAATTATCGTGGAAGGGTTCATTGATTTTCACACTGAAATCACCTTGCTAACGGTTACCCAGAAACACGGGCCAACGTTGTTTTGTGCTCCTATTGGACACCGTCAGGAAAGAGGCGATTACCAAGAAAGCTGGCAGCCGTGTGCTATGGATACGGCGCAACTGCTCGAGGCACAAAGTATGGCCAATAAGGTAACGGAGGCGCTAGGCGGAGCTGGCATTTGGGGCATTGAGTTTTTCTTAGGCGATGATGCTGTGTACTTCTCAGAGCTTAGCCCGCGTCCGCATGATACAGGTATGGTCACCTTAGCAGGCACTCAGAACTTCAACGAATTTGAATTGCATGCTCGTGCATTGTTGGGCTTGTCTATTCCCGAGATTGAATTGAGATATCCTGGGGTTAGTGCGGTGGTCCTTGCTGAAAAAGACGGTGAGCCGGTATATGGCGGATTAGATAAAGCTAGTGCTGAGCCACAGGCTGATTTCAAGATTTTTGGCAAGCCTACCACTCGCCCTTACCGTCGCATGGCGGTAGCGCTGGCCTATGATAGAACCGGTGAAGAATCTATGGATGCGCTAAGGGAAAGAGCGGCTCGTATAGCATCCTTAATTACAGTGCACTAATTTTTGCACGAATGGCCTCCTCGAATTTGTGGATGCCGTCCTTGTTTAGGCCATCGAGTACTTCTCCCTGCATTCGATGGTAACGGAGACCTCGTTTAAAGGCGTCAACAATGTTGGGGTTACTGCTTTTTAAGTAGTTGATGGAGCTGTAAGAGAACAATGCCACACTGTGGTGGTCGGTGATTTCAAGAAGTGCCCCGTCATTTATGGTCAAGTAATCACACAACGTCATTTGGTAAGGTTGACCCTGAGCGGTTTGCTCTCTTTTAATGTCTTGGACCAATTCTGCCAACACCTCTTCCAACTCTCTCTTCATGGCAGAGACTAATCGGTCACTTGCCAACCCTCTATTTTTGACATAGTGAATTTGATTGATCAAATTGTCGAAAGAGGAAAGCGTCCAAAATTCGGTCACTTTTAATTGACGGCTTAACTCGCCTAACTCATGGCCCTTTTCGAAGAGCACTTGTGGTGTTTGACTAGGGTCAAACCTATCGTTGCGGCGCATATGCTCGTGATTCCAAAGATAAAATCTGAAAGCACTGAGGGTGGGGCGGTCCATGTAACGATAAATGGGAACTTCTTTGGCGATAAAATATAATTGGGCCCCAGGAACATTTACCGCTTGATTCAGATTACGCCTAGTATTATCAAGGTAAAAGTCGATATCGTCGTACCCCTTGATCGGTGGAAGAGTCGTACAAACCACGACCAACGCATTCTCTTCGGCATTCTTTCTCAAGGCATCAATACTCAGTGAAAAGTGATCCGCCAATCGAATGAGCTCGTCGGTCGTCAATGGGGTGGTGCCCGTTCTTTTGCGGTAAAGAGAGGCTCTAGAACATCCGAGTACTTCCATGAGTTCTGCCGTGATTTTACGCTTACCTTTGGTGGAGCTAAAAATCTCGTCGAACAATTGAGTTTGGAATTGGTTCGGAGTATACATGGCCATTAACTTCTGAGTTAAAGTTAACTAATTGCACTAACCTTTGACCGCGACCTCCTTAGAATCTTCGGTTTTAGATAATATTCCTGGGCAAATCCTCCATTTACCTACAGGGGAATTGCTACCGATGACCACCCCTGAACTGCGTAGAAGCAGTGGGAAGTATTTGACCCTTCGTGGATTGAGATTGACCAATGCGATCATCCGCAAGGGAATTTTGCAGGTGGCGGGTAGCCCTTGGTTACCGGGTTTTTGGAACCTGAGTGCGGAGAAAGCTGAGGTGGCGCTACAGGCTTTTCAGGCACAGGGCGCAACATGTACCTTGTTTTTATCGTTCACGGATGCCCCCGTAAGTTCCAAAGGGTGGCACAGTTACAAGGGTGATCCCTATATGGTGCTTCCTATTTCTTGGTCCAGCTTTGATGAATATGTGGCTGAAATGAAGAAAAAGTACCGTGCGCGTGTTCGCAAGGTGCAAAGGAGCAATCAAGAAATACGCGTTGAAGCATTGCAAAAAGAGGGGCCTCAGTTTGAACAGTGCGTAGCTATGTTGGAGGCTACTTTGAGAGATAAGGTAGTGGCTTTACCGGGGAACTTGGATCATTTGCTAGGGACGTTTAACCGATGTTTCGGTGGGTCGTTTAAGTTGTTTGGTTTTTACAGCGGTGAGCAGTTGGTGGGGTTTATTTCCTGTATTGAGGATGGTCCCGTGCTTCGAGCCATGCATTTTGGTCAAAGTGATGATGCACCTGAGGACTTTTACAGTCATGCGATGTATACCCTAATTGGACACGGAATAACGACCGGTGTAAAAAAGGTGCATTTAGGCAGGACTGCTACAGAAATTAAAAGCACCTATGGCGCCGTGCCGGAAGAGAACTATTTCTCCTTCTACAGCTCTAGTAGATTCTTTCAATTCTTAATGCGACTTGCAGACCGCTATTACCGTCCAAAGGCTTATACCTTGCGTAGTCCTTTTGGAGATGTCTCTAAATAGACTATATTAAAGGCAACAACAAACTATACACTTCATGAATGAAACGTACCGCAAGGTTTTCGAAAACAACAGAGAATGGATCAGGACAAACCTTGAAAAAGATCCAGATTTTTTTAAGCATTTAGCCAAAGGGCAAAGTCCTGATTTCTTGTATATCGGATGTGCGGATTCCCGCGTGCCTGCGAATGAAATCATGGGTTTGGAGCCTGGAGATGTTTTCGTGCACCGCAATATTGCTAACCTTGTCGTGAATACCGATATGAATGCACAAAGTGTCATTCAGTACGCGGTAGAACATCTGAAAGTAAAACACGTGGTGGTTTGTGGCCATTACAATTGTGGTGGTGTGGCTGCCGCTATGGGGAATTCAAACTTAGGCTTGATCGACGGTTGGTTGCGTGAAATTCGCGACGTTTACCGCACTCATGCCGATGCTTTGAACGCTATCGAAGATCAGCATGATCGTTATAATAGACTCATTGAACTCAACGTGTTAGAGCAATGCTTCAATGTGATGAAAACGGCTTTTGTTCAAAAGAGCTACGCCGCGAATAAGTTTCCTCAAGTACACGGCTGGGTATACGATCTTGCCAATGGGGAATTAGTGGATCTCGATTTTGATTTTGAAGGAAGTCTGAAGAAAATTCAAGAAGTCTACGATATCACAAAATAATGGGAGAACACCTCTTCTATGAAAATTCATGGGGCGCCTTTACTGTAGCAAGTAGAGGCGCTTCTTTGTTGTCGTTGCAAATAGGAGGGAGAGAACTGCTCCACGATTTTGGCGATCAGTGGCACCAGTGGGCCTCTGGCGCCGTAATGTTTCCATTTCCAGTGCGCATGTCATCAGGGACGGTGATGTCATTCGAAGGAGCTGAATATCATTGGCCCATCAACGATGAGAAACACCAGGCGGCGCTGCATGGCTTTACGCCTTGGGAGGAATTTGAATTGGCCCAACTGCCCAGTGGTATACAGGCAAGCTGGAATTATGATGGTTCGAAAGAATATTATCCTTTTCCGTGCCGATTAACCATCAGCTATACTCTTGAGGAGCATGGTCTTACTCTTAGCGGACGTATAGATAATCTTGGCGAAGCAAATTTGCCTTTTCATATGGGGTGGCATCCTTATTTCAGGACCAATGCCCCAGCGTTACACCCAGTGCCGACCCATCGATTAAAGAAGAATGAAGTAAGCCATCCGGGCGAAAAGATTCCTATTGAAGGATTTGATTGGACCGAAGAAGTGGACGGCGCCTTCTTTATGGAAAAAGTCGAGCTTGGGGATGTTAGTATCCAACCGCTATCCGCCATTACCCAGGTATTCCGACCTGCGGATGCCCCTTTTGTGGCTATTGAGCCGATCACAGGCCTAGGCCACTCAGATTTCCCCTGGCGCACCGTACTGCCAGGAGAAGCGGATGAGGTGGTGACTATTATCGGTTTGAAGCGTCGATAAAGGCTTTTAATTCGGTTTTGCTAATGAGCGGGTTAGCCCCTTCTTTGCTGGCGACCATAGCACCAAGGGCAGCGGCGTAATCTAGCGTTTGTTGCGGCTCCAATAGGTGGGAAATACCAAAGAGCACGGCGGCTAGAAAGCTATCTCCAGCACCCACGGTGTCTTTTACTGTTACTGGAAAGACCTTGCTCTGAAGTGTACCAAGACTATTTACCCAAAGCGCGCCTTGGCCACCTCTCGTTACGATGAGTTCTTGGGTGCCGAATGTTTCGTGCATGGCTTCAAACCCCAACTCTGGATTAGAATCCAATGATAACCACTGGGCAAGCAATTCATATTCTTCTTCGTTCACCTTGACGATTTCGGTACCCGCAAGTAATTCTAGAATGCGTTCTTGATCGATAAAGGGTGCTCTGAGGTTAAGATCAAACACACGCACGCTGGCTTGAGTTCTGAGCGCTTTCAGCGTTTCGTAGCTGTATTTGTTTCGAGTTGCCAAAGACCCGTGTAAGAGTAGATCGCCCGGCTCCCATGAAATTTCGGGCGTACCAATGAAATCCCAAGCACTTGGCTCGTCAATGGTGTAGCGAACCTGTGAAGGATTGGAGGTATCGACGGTGACCGTTCCTGTAGGGTGTTCGCTTGTGGTGATGAATCCAGTATTGACATTGCGCTCTTTTAGAATATCGAGCAATGTCCCACCGCGCTCATCATCGCCAATAGCGGAAATGACGGCACTTTCTAGTCCCAAATTTTGTGCGTGGATAGCGACGTTCATGGGTGCTCCACCCGGCTTCGCGCCGCTAGGGAAGAGGTCCCACAATACTTCGCCAAAGCAATAGAGTTTAGGCATCTTTCGAGGTTAATTGGTCTTGCAATTCCTCCAAACTAACGCCTTTTGTTTCCGGCATCATGAAATGCGTAAATAACAGTTGCAGCACCATAAAGGCTGCGAAGAAGGCGAATACTGTCCATCCTGGGAACGCTTCGATTACTACCTCACCTAGCATGGTGATCAGTGCGGCGAACACCCAGTGCGTTCCGGTACCCCAAGCTTGACCGGCCGCACGTACGCTGTTCGGGAAGATTTCGGAAATGAATACCCATATGACGGCACCTTGACCTACTGCATGGGAAGCGATGAACGTGAGAATGAAAAAGAGGTTGAACCCTGCAGAAGCCTCCGTTTTGAACCCATAGGCCACCATCGCCAGAGAGATAATGTAGCCTACGGAACCGATGTACATAAGTGATTTACGCCCCATTCGATCGATTAGATAGAGACCTACAAAGGTGAAGATGAGGTTGGTTCCGCCGATAGAGATGGAGGAGAGGAGGGAGTCCGACGAGGCGAACCCTGCATTCTCCAAAATCACCGGTGCGTAGTACAGGATGAAGTTGATTCCACTCAATTGGTTGAAGAAGGCAAGTAAGAAGGCCAAAAGGAGGCTCTTGTTGTATTTGCCGCTGAAGACCCCTTTGCGGCTGGTTTCCTTTGAGTTATGGTTTTTTATAGCGTCCAATTCCGCTTGCGCTTTACCCGCATCACCATGAATAAGTTGCAGCGTAGAGAGGGCTCCTGCTTCGTCGTTCTGTTGGACCACAAGCCAGCGAGGAGAATTGGGCACCCCAAAAATCAATAGGCAATACAAAGCGGCTGGAAGTGCTTCTACACCTAACATCCAACGCCAGTCGCTATTGCCACCAACGCCGTCCAGTAGGTAATTCGAGATGAAGGCGATGAGGATTCCGAAGACAATGTTGAACTGGTAAAGAGCTACGAGTCGACCGCGTGATTTTGCAGAGCTGATTTCACTTATGTAGGTGGGGGCAGCTACGGTTGAAGCACCCACGCCGACGCCGCCAAGGAATCGGAAAAAGGAGAACATATAAGGATCAGTGGCTAACCCAGAGCCCAAGGCACTTATTAGGTAAAGTACGCCTACCCAAATGAGGGTTTTCTTACGGCCTATTCGTTTAGTTGGAATACCCCCGGCTAAAGATCCAAGCACTGTGCCCCAAAGCGCCATCGACATGATGAATACGCCATGAAACCAAGCGGAGGTTTGCCAAAGTTCTTTGATGGGTGCATTTGCACCAGAGATTACGACAGTATCAAAACCAAACAAGAAGCCGGCTAAGGCCACCGTCAGGGACCAATTCCAAGTTTTGTTCATTTCAGAGTGAGTTAACGAGCTCACAATGTAATGAAATATTTTGCCGCTAGTATGCGGCACTCAGCTGCATCCAATAGGCCCAGGTTTGACCCAATTCCGCTTGTAATTTCGCCCGTTGGATTTGCGCTTTGGCGAAATAACTGGTGCGCAAGTTGACCTTGATTAATTCGCTATCGCCGAGCACCAGTTTTTTCTGCTCTGCTTGAAGCAACAGGAATACGGACTCTTGGTTGGCAACGCTCGCTTTTACAGCGGATTCTAGTTGAAGTAATTGGGTGGCTGTACTGCTCAGGGCATTGTTCCACTGATTCTCAATGGCTGAACGCTCCCATTGGAAGCTTTCGAGTTGAAGGTTTTGGCTCTGCGTATAGCCTCTTCCTTCCCGTAAGAACAATGGGATGCCAAGTTTGGCCTTCACCAACCGATTGTTTACGTCGAAATCCCCTTGGCTAGGCAACGCTTCAAAATTACCGGGCAGCAAGTAGGCACCGCCCACGGCAATGGTAGGTTTGAGGTATTCACGTGCCAATTGTCTTTTGAGCCGCAATTGCTCTTCTTTTTGATCGTTGTAGGTCCAGAGTGGGTGCTCCTTGCCCAATAAGGTGTTTTCCATTTGCTGAGGCAATTCGGCAGACGGTCGAACATAGGGTTGTAGGACGACAGGGATTTCCTCGGCCGACCAAAGCCAGTTGCTCAGATCATATAAGGCCTTGACCGCCTTGCTCTGTGCGCTGTAGAAATCCGTTTCCCAGGTGCTGACCAAGGCTCGGGCGTCCAAAGTGTCCATCGCGGAGGCATCGCCAGCCTCAAAAGCACTAATGGTAAAGGCATAGACTTCCATCGCGGCTTGCCACGCTACTTCATTGGCCTCAACATTTTGGTCTGCTTCAAACCACTTCCAGTAGGATTGGACAGCTTTGGTCAATAATTCGTTGCGGTACAATTCTGCCTCTGCGGCACTAAGTTCGACTCCGGCTTTTGCCAAGGCGAGGTCGGTACGGCGCACATCTGTTAACAGTCCTCTGCCCAGGTTGATCATGCCGCCGACGGCGAACAGGCCCTCGGGCGGGAGTTTGTCTTGAGGATTGGTATAGAGTCCATCGATGCTATTCCAATCCAGTTGGAATTGGACCGGGCTGGCCGTCGCACTGCTCAGTTGAACTCCAGGTCTGCGATAGTATTGCTCTCCGTTGAATTCTTTACTGGCCAAAGTACCGCTGATATAGGGGTCGAAGGCACCGCGCGCCTTACGTAATTCGGCCTTCGCAATGGGGAGCTTGTTGCCCACAGCTTTCAAGAGCGGGTGGTTTTGGTCTACCCATTGGATGAATTCACCGACCGTCAGTACGCTATCAGCCTCCTTGATCTGGGCTGAAAGTGTGGCTGAGAAGAAGTAGAGGCCAATAAAGAGAAAACGCTTCACCATTATTTCAACTTGAGTTTTGGTTTGTCCAATTTCTCTTTGGCCTGCACCGGCTCATAGTAGTCTGGTGGGAAGGTGTTGAGCTGACGCCACATTTCGTACCAAACCGGGACGGTGTTTAGAAGCGCGATTCCTCTGGCACCGGTTCCGGCGCGTAAATTCTGCGGCCACTCCTCGTCGGGCGCAACTAATATGCGGTATTTGCCATTCTCATTGGTGATTCGATCGATGGCAATGACCGTACCGCTAAAGGTGCCATAGCTGGTGTTTGGCCATCCTCTGAAAACGATGGCAGGCCAACCGTCGAATTGGAACATAACCTGGCTTCCTTCATGAATCAAAGGCATGTCCATGGGGCTGATGTAGAGTTCAACGGCCAATTCGTATGCGGTAGGCACGATGGTGGCCAAGGGAGTGCCCTCTTTTACCGTTTCGCCAATACCTTGCATAGTAACTTTCGCTAGCATTCCTGTTTGTGGGGCAAGGATGTAATAGTAGCCGCTGCGCACTTGGTAGTTGCGCAAGGTGTTTTGGAGCTTCGCGAGTTCACCTTGGCTGGCGGCTAGAGCGCCCTGAGCCGTGGCGAGTTCGCTTTGTGCTTTCGAAATTTTCTCCAGATAAGCATTGCTGTTGTTACCCAATTCTAATTTTGCGTCGAGCTGCTTGTTTTTGCTCATTTCCCACTTCTGCTTTGCCTCCTGAGTTTTTGCTCTGCTTTGAGCCAATTTGATGCGGTACTGTTCTACTTCAGTTCGACTTTTAAGACCTTGGTTGAAAAGTTGCTCGAATCGTTCTGCCTGGTCTTGTGCGACTTTTAAATTTTGAGCTTCAGCCGTATAGTTTGAAGAATCTGCCTGCGCAGCAGCGCGCGCAGCCTGTAGTTTGAAAGTCAAGCTTTGGGCGCTGATTTGTTGATTGGTGCGCAAGGTTTGCACTAAGGATTCTAGGGCGCTTGCCTTGGCAATATAGCTGGCTACACCGTTTTTCTTAGCGTCCAATTGTTCTTGAGTGCGTGCGATAAGCTCAGGATCCAAGTATTCGTTCTTGATTTCCTGAAGTCTAGCAATGGTATCGCCTTTCTTTACGAGGTCTCCTTCCACCGCGTACCATTGAGCGATTTGGCCTGCGATGGCGGCTTGAATCTCACTAGGGCGCTGTTCGGGCTGGCGCATGGTCACGGTTCCTTTGGCTTGGATGTTTTGGGTCCAAGGCAAGAATAGCCCTCCTAAACTGATTAAGGCAGAGATGAAAAAGGTGCGTTTCACCTTTGGACCGATGAAAGGATTGTTCAGCTTCTCGAAGCTCTTGTATCGCTTTGTGTCTAATCGGTCGTTAATTCTATTCTTCGAAATATTTAGCATGGCTTATAGTTCGATGGTTAGGGTACTGTTCTCTTTAACGGTCGGGAGATTGGATGCAGCAACCAGTGTCCAGGGTTGGGCAGGATCCCAAATGAATTCAACAATACTTTTCCGCTCTTTTGGATCGAATAGGTGGAAAATGTCATCCAACAGCAGGAGGCGTGGGCGAACAACAATGGCACGTGCCAGCAAGATGCGTTCTACCAAGCTGCTCGACAGTGGACGTGTTGTGGGTCCTACCATAGTTTCATAACCTTTAGAAAGAGATTTGATGAAGCTTTGCAGCCCCAATCCTTGAATCGCCCATTCTACATCGCTCAACTCTATTTCAGGTCTACCTAATGTGATGTTTTCTAACAAGGTTCCTTCAAAAAGGTCTTCACTTAAGAAACAGTCTCCGACGTGGTATCTTAAGTCTGCGGTATTCAGATTACCAGAGGGGTAGCCGTTAAAGCTCACTGTACCGCGAGTAGGTTCGTATTGCACTGCGAGTAATCGCAAGAGAGTTGATTTGCCTGATCCGTTGGGCCCGGTGATCACTGCCCTTGCTCCGGAAGGTATACTGAAGTTCAGGTTTCTCAATATCGAGCGTGAGCCGTCTTCTGACTCATAGGTAAGGCCTTTGAGCTCCAAAGAAGCTCCCATTCCTGTATCGATGGTGTCGAAAAGCATGGCACCTTGGTCTTCTTCCAATGGTATGTCGGTGACAGTACTCATTTTCTCCACTGCGGTCAGTACGTCGTAAATGGGTTCCATGGTAAGGATGAGCTTTTCAGCAGAATTAATAATAAGGATGATAACGATTTCTGAAGCGACGAATTGGCCTACGTTAATCTCATTTTGAATCACCAAAAGTCCGCCGATCACCAACAGTCCTAATGTGACGAAAGCTTTAAAACCTACGATGTTTGCATATTGGAAAATCAAGACACGCCAGTGGCGCTTGCGGTGCTCGAGGTAGCTGTTGACCAATTCGTCTGTGCGCTCCAAAGGTAATTCCGTATGTCCTGCCCTTTTGAACGTGTCCATGGTACGGGCGATTTCCTTCAGCCAATGTGCAATTTTGTATTTGTAGGTACTTTCTTTCATACTACTATCAAGTCCACGTGGTCCTGTGTAATAGAGGATAGCAATCAATACCACAATCAACGCCACACCAAAGGTGATGAAGAAGGGGTGGTAAGTACTCAATAGAATGAGGCCTATGAGGATTTGTAATGACGAGGCACTAAAGTCCATTAGAATCTTCGAGAGTCCTTTTTGCACGTTTAGGGTATCAAAGAATCTATTGATGAGTTCTGGGGGGTATTGGCCTCGGATAGAGGCATTTTGAAACCTTGGAATTCTATAGGTGAATTCAAAAGCGGCACGGGTAAAAATTCGTTGCTGTAAGATTTCTGAGATCGATAACTGTAAAATCTGTAATACGCCTCCTACCAGAACACCTAAAGTGACCACAGCACTTAGGATGATCCAGCTCGTGCTCACCATTCCAGCTTGGATTAAGCCAATGATGGCTTGCACCCCTAAGGGTAAACTGAGGTTCACAATAGCATAGAATAATGCGTAGGCGTATAGGTACATGATATCTCTACGGTCCTCCGAGAGCATCGTGATAAATTTCTGGAAAGGATTTTTGGTCATCGCTTTTGAATCGAGTTAAGGGTCATTTCGGTTAGAAATTCTATAATCGCTCTGCGGTCGTTGGCGGCATCCGAGAGTCTAGGTAAGTGTTCGGTGAAAAACTGCTGGCTTTGAGCAGCGGAAATCACGGTTGAAAACAAGCTGTGTGGGTATTTGTAATCCGGATTGATTTGAAGAGCAAGAATGCCAAGGGTATCACATAATCGCTTGTAACTAAGGAAATATCCTTCTTCATTTTCAGCATCAACTTCTTTGGTCAAGTAGATTTTCGGGTATTCCGCCACTACCAAACGTTGAAGGGTGCCTTCGTCAATGTGAGGGATGCGCTCGTCTTCGTCCATAGGTAGGACTAATAATTCAACGGCGCGTTTTAGTTTGTCTTCCGCGCTATTTAGCATCATGAATTCCTGTGCCATTTTGACCTCAAGCCAGCCCCAGTACCAGTTAATGAGGTAGGCGAGGAGCTGGTGTTTGTTTTGGAAGTAGCGGTATACACTTGCTTCAGTGCTTTCTATCGCGAGTCCAATTTTTTTAAAGGTCACATGCTCATACCCCATCTCTTCCATGAGTTCAATACTCTTGGAAAGGATGCGTTTACCGAGGTCAGTCTCCTCAGGATTCTTATTGTAGAGCTTCGCGCTCACTGAAATATTCAGTGCATTCATATGATATCAACGCTAAAGCCAATTAATTGTTTAACAATGCAAATATAATAGTATTACTATCAAATAAAAAATACCCAGTTAATTAGCCGTATCTTTGCCCCAGCTACGCTATGTAGCTAACTAAAAACACTTTATGACATTTGACTCTTTAGGACTCGATTCTCGAATCCTAATTGCCTTGAAAAATCAAGGTTACACTAAACCTACACCCATCCAAGAACAAAGCATACCCATGCTACTTTCAGGTTCGGATTTGCTAGGTACTGCCCAAACGGGCACAGGTAAAACGGCCGCTTTCACTATTCCAATCATTCAACACCTACTAGATGGAGGCACGCCTAAGCGCCGACGAATTCGAGCTCTAGTGGTTACTCCTACCAGAGAACTGGCCCTTCAAGTCGCTGAAAACGCGAAAAGATATAGCGCCGGAACCGGCCTTAGAACGGCTGTTATTTTTGGTGGTGTAGGCCAGAATCCACAGATTGATCAGCTTCGAAAAGGTATAGATTATCTCGTGGCGACCCCAGGTAGATTACTTGACTTACAAAACCAGGGACACATTGATTTATCCCATTTGACGCACTTTGTGTTGGATGAGGCAGATCAAATGTTGGACATGGGTTTCATTCATGATATTAGAAAGCTTTTACGCATTATTCCTCAAAAACGTCAGAGCCTATTCTTTTCAGCTACAATGCCCAAGGATATTATGGTGCTCAGCGAGCAAATTTTGAGGCCTAATTATAAGCAGGTAAGAATTGCCGTGGAAAAACCAACGGCAGAAAGGGTAACGCAAGAGGTATACTACGTCGCGAAGAATGATAAACCTGCCATGTTATTGGAGCTAGTCAAATCCATGGAAGGTTCTGTCCTTGTCTTTGGTCGAACCAAGCACGGTTGTGATAAGGTAGTCCGTATCCTGGACAAAAAAGGGGTAAAAGCTGCAGCAATCCATGGGAATAAAAGCCAAAATGCGCGACAAAAAGCTTTGAAAGAGTTTAAAGAAGGCTCATTAAACGTTTTAGTCGCTACAGATATTGCGGCAAGAGGGATTGATATCTCAGGTTTAGAATATGTAGTGAATTACGAGCTGCCAAATATTGCTGAGACGTATGTCCACCGCATTGGGAGGACCGGTAGAGCAGAAGCCTCTGGTGCCTCTGTTTCACTATGTTCTGCTGATGAAAGAGGTTATTTGAAGGATATCGAAAAGTTGATCAGTGCATCTATTCCATTGATTGAGGACCATCCGTTTGCGGAAGGAGCTGCGGAAGAATGGTCGGATCCCGAAAATCGCAAGCCTAAAAAACAAGGCCAGCGCGCGCCAAGACCAGGAAGGGGCGGGCAGCCTAAATCAAAGCGAGAAGACAGGCCTAGTCGAGGTAAAAAGCCTTCGAGACGGTATTAAACAAATTGAAGTAGAGCAAGGATAGCATCGTTGATTCTATCCTTGTTCCATTTTTTGATAGGGAACCCTAGGGGTCCGAATCCTGCCTTGTGGACTAGTTTCATCCATAAAAATTGGTCAACGATATGTGGAATGATAAGCTGTGGTAATCCAAACCTAAGGGCTGAATGAGTGGTGCCTGAACCGCCATGATGAACGACGGCACATACCTTATCGAACAGCCAGTCGTAGGGGGCATCTCCAATGATGTGCACATGGTCGGGAATTGTTTCTTTGATTTCTATCCCGCCCCAACTCGTATTAATGATCATAGGAATGTTTAAGGTCGTGGCTATTTGTATCAGATCTGCTCCAACTTTAAGAGGTTGTCCATTTATCATTGAACCGAATCCGATATAAAGCGGTTTAGGGTACGCTGCTAAGAAATTGGTCAAAGCTAGAGGTGGAGTCCAGTGCTTGGATTTATTTCTTTCTCTAAAGCCTGTGATGCGGACGTGGTCAGGCCAATAATCAGGTCGAGGGAATAATTCACTTGAAATGGGGTATTCAATGGGTACTTTTTCAAGTAAGAATGTTTTCACCTCCTTTTTCTTCATAGGTGCCCAATTCCATTCTTGCATCACCTTATTGCCGTATCCAATCAAAGCTTGAGATATTAATGCGGAGTTAGTGACGGCATAGCTCAGCTTATTCCACAACCTAAAATTAAATTGGCCCATTCCAATAGCGGGTAAATCCCTTACCGGGTGAACTAAACAGGGCATGGGGATAAGCAGCTCTACTCGTCTGCCAGCGCGTAAAGCAGCCATCACAGGATATCCACATTTGATGTGGTAAATGATCACATCGGGTTGAAAGGATTGGTCGGCGTTTTTCTGATCGCGAATGAGTTGCTCTTGGATACTCTTGGTGTCCCTCAAAAGTTTGAAGAGAGTGCGAATGCGACTAAGGCCAGAGCCTATTTGGCCCGTTATTTTTTTTACCTCAGGGTCGTCAATTAGGTTTAGATAATCCGAGGTCATAGGGTAGAACTTTGTACTCACCTGCTGAGCTAAGGATTGGAATTGGGCAGGCATACAAAAAGCTATTTCATGCCCAGCGTCTTTGAGCTCTTCTCCTAGAGCGAGATAGGGCTCCATATCACCCCTGGAGCCCAGGGACATGAGTAGAATTTTATCCATGGAATGAAGATACGTTAGAATTGATAGGCAATGCGAAGGCCTTGGGGAATTGGGTTTAGGGACCAATTCTCCGCTGGGCTTAAGTGGCTTTTGGGCACCAAATAACCACAAGCAGCTCCGAAAATTGCGCCAGTGATGATGTCTGTGGGGAAATGTTTGCCCGCTTTGTATCTCATGTAGCCGGTAGTGCTGGCGAGCATTAGGCCTCCTGTCCAAATCATAGCGCTCATGGTTTTGTTGTCGTACAAACCGTCGTAAGTGCTCGCTAGAAATACTGCCGAAGAAAAGGCTACTGCGGTGTGTCCGGAAAAGAATGAAGTCCGCGCATCGCCGGCCTCTGCCAAGCTGTATCGCTCGTCTAAGGAGAGGTTAGGATTGTAAAACAGCGGTCTCGTTCGCTTAACTATATCTTTTGTGAGGTCTTTGATGCTATTGGTGAGCAGGAATGTTTCGATGTACATGCCGCCGTAAATAAGGGCGTTATTCAGATGACTTCTTTGCCATTCAGCTGCCCCAATGAATGCGGGAGAGACCATGAGCATATTTAGTGTTTGATCACTCGTTTTATGTGCTGCTTCTGAATATTTGTAAGCGGCTCCTCTGTCGAATCTATTGATCGTTTGAGGATTTAATTGTGCTATTTCTGTAGGTCTCAGGGTGGGGTCAGGCATCCACAAGGCTACTCCTTGGGTTATTACTCCGGTGGCCAATAGGTATTTACTAGATGTATTGAACGAATAGGGGAAGTCTCGCTGCCCATTAGCGGTAAACATCGTACAAATTAGTATGACGGTAAAGAGGCTCTTGAATTTCATAAAATGAAGATACTACGAAAACCTTCGCGTGCCTTCGGCACTCGCATTTCCTCAACCGATGTACAAGGCGAGAATGAAAACCTTCGCGCACCTTCGGTGCTCGACTCGCTGCTGCGCAGCTGAAGTTTTCTTTCACTGGCCCCGTGTGGAGTGGATCTTTCGTTCAAACAAAGCCAGCATCCGCTTCGCGTCTGCGGCATTTTTCTTCATCCAAAATCCTGAAGCAAGCTTCGGATTTTGTCTAAAGAAAAAGCCAGCGCAATTCTTGCGCTGGCTTTGTTCTTTCTCGGGATCACCAAGTGGAGCTGGCGAGAATCGAACTCGCGTCCAAACAAGGAAGCCTGAGGCTTTCTACATGCTTATCTTGTGATTAGGTTTTCGACCAATCTCTGAGCACAAGCACCCTAATCATGGCTT